>Ga0307373_10002134_pt1 | contig 36054 bp, 34 predicted proteins | sample OX2MG_FD_202534 | JGI IMG/M metagenome (GOLD analysis project Ga0307373, IMG submission 202534) | Soil microbial communities from Risofladan, Vaasa, Finland - OX-2 | ecosystem: Environmental > Terrestrial > Soil > Coastal area > Acid sulfate soil | place: Finland: Risofladan, Vaasa | collected...
TGGCCGTGGAGTGCGGATACGAGAGGCTCTCCGAGGTTCAGGAAGAGATTCTCTGGCTCTGCGAAGCCGCGCATATGCCAACCATATGGGCCACTCAGGTGCTAGAGGGGCTGACCAAGAACGGGATCCCCTCAAGAGCCGAGATTACTGACGCCGCGATGGGAGAAAGGGCTGAGTGTGTCATGCTCAACAAGGGGCCCTACATGGTCGAGGCCGTCAAGGCCCTCGACAACATACTGCAGAGGATGCAAACGCACCAGGCAAAGAAGAGTGCGCTACTCCGCCATCTCAATATCGCCGAGAGCTTCTTCAAAGGCACTGAGAGCGGTCGTCGCCCCCCGCCGAGGGCGTAGGCTCACGTCGTCCTGGTGAGCCCAATCGGACTGGTGCAGCTCTGGGTCGGTGACGAAGTACCAAATCGCACCACTGGTACCTATGAGGAGGGGAGCGATGCCGGTACGGCCTTCCCATCGAGGCATGGGAAGCGAAGAACGGCAAGAAGCTCGAGGACGGGCTCTACCGCGGCACCCTACGCAGAGGCGGGCACCACGCCGGTTGCGGCTGCGCGGTGGGCGAGCAGGCCGAGGAAGTCCATATCCAGCCGATCACGGGAACCTAGAGGGTTAACCGTCCGGCTGCAAGGAATTCCATATTCAACGCCCCCTTTTCACATCCTCATCCCAGTTCTCGACATGATTGAGCCGTTCACAATCATGAGGATTCCCACGATGACCATGGCATATCCATACAATGTCGTGCTCATCATCGCGACAAGGCCTCCTGCCATCGAGCCTCCAACCAAGAGCATCACAATCCCATAGGCGACCATCGATCCGGCGAGAAGCTTCTTGTGCCCTCTGCCGACAGACATGACGGATATCACTGCAGAGATGATTACGACCGCACCCAGCGCAAATAGCCCGAGTGCCAGCGCCTCATTCTGAGGGGATACGCCGATGTTCTCCATCGGAGTCTGCTGCATCCGGCCGACCAATATTCCTGCCCCGGACGCGAAGTCAAGGACGCCTCCCACAAGTCCTAGGATGAGTCCGCTGGCGGAACCGGAGGGGGTCAAGCCAATTTTCATTTCCCTAACTGCGGCATAAATTGTTTTGGCGGCGAACGATAGGGTCGATTTCTCAATTCCGTCGTTGGAGAGCGGACACTCCTGAGGTCTCTACTGCCTGTCGAGGCGTGGGAAGCCAAGAACGGCAAGAAGCTCGAGGACGGGCTCTATCGCGGAACCCTGAGACGAGGCGGACACCACGCCGGCTGCGGCTGCGCGGTCGGCGAGCAGGGCGAGGAAGTCCACATCCAGCCGATCACGGGGACCTAAAGTGCAGATCCCAGTCTGCGGAACGCCTTGAATGAGGCGAGCCTCGAGAAAAGCTCGCGGGTGGATGTGCGACCTCCAAGGATGGTCACCGGACCTGTAAAGTGTTGAGGGCATTGCGGACGAGCACGTGCCAATTCATGAAGGTCTGAGCATGTGTTCATGTCTTCGACTCCGTGCACACCCCCAAGATGTCGAAGCAACCAATGCCAACAAGGTTGAAGATGACAGAATCGCTGCGTCTTGGGCATATGGCGGACCTGAGTAGCTAAGAACGATATGGTGCATCCCCCGAGAGACCTGAATGATCGGCAAGCCTGGCGGAGACATGATGACAGGGACGACGCGGCCGTCGTCCACGGCAACCCAGCCCGTCGTGTAGGAATTAGAAACAAGAACATAAGATGACTGGTTGACATCCACGTTGAACGAAATCCTAGTCTCTCCCCAGCTCAGGTCGGTGAGAGTGTAATTCACTTGAGGCGTTGGCGCGGTAGGTATCGGGTCGTTGCAATTTACATCCTGAGAAAGACTGAATTTGCTGTTGGGGATTGATTCGCTCACATAGACAAGTTGAGAGCCAGGAACCTGGTAGATATCGACCTCGGCATTCTCGAATACCGGTGGGCCGAACGTCGAACCTGAAGAGTTGAAGGCATGGAGTTCTCCAATAGCGCTGCCTCCATATCCGTAGTCGACTAAGACGTAGCGTGCTCCGAGCAACTGTAACCCGCCCAGAGTTCTGGCGTTCGCGCCACAATAGTAGATGTTGTATGTGAAGTTCCTATACGCTTCTGTGATCGCCTGGTCGTACCACCCGTCAATAGATCCCTTCAGGGTATACTCAGGGAAGGCCTCGTAGTAGCGGTCTACGACCATCACTCGGAAAAAGCCAGGTTCGCTAGCAAGAAAATTGAAAGCTTGCTGCTGGTTTGGATCAGACGGGGTTTGTTGCGCTTGGAAGTAGGGAGAAGGGATCTTTGCAATCGATGGCACGGCCACCGCGGAGACCAGAACGAACAGCAAGATGAATGAGAGAGCAACAATCTTTCTCCCGTTGCGAGCCAGAACCGGGTTGGTCGAGAGATTACCGGACAGGCGCCAGAAAAAGAGCGCCGCCAACGGTGCCAAGAACAGAACGTCCGCGATGAGGAACCTCCACGCGAACTGAAGGGCCAGAACAAGGGGAATCCTGTAGAAGAATGGCGTAAGGCTAGCGCCGACGGTCAATAGTATCGAGACTATCGCGGCTGCAAGGAGAGCAAACTCCTCCCTTCCCCGCAAGAAGAAGACCGACGCAAGCGCCGGCAGAAGCAGTATCCAGCCGAGGTCTCCTGCGTTGGCGTTTCCCAGACTCGGCACAAAAAACGAATACCAGTGTATGACGTTAGAACCAGGGTATGCTCCGGTCGCTGACTCTGTCAGAAGGTTAGCTTGCCCGGTCAGATCAATTTCCAGATAAGGAATGAGCCAAAAGCCGCTCAACAATAGGCCGATAATGGTCGAACCGACGATGACCATGGCAGACTTCAGTGCCTTCGACCTAGGAATGGAGATGAGAGAGTAGGCGAGGAGCGGGAAAAACAACACATAGACGGTCGTCGCGTTTGAGACTATCATCAGCGCAAGGAGGGCTCCAAAGGAAAACATGGAGCCCAGGGTGTGCTCCCTGAGCGAGATTCGAGCGGACAAGAACAAGAACGGGGCGACGGCGAAGGCGAGTGAATAGGTGAGGCTCCCGTTGTAGAATAAGATTAGGATGTGCGGGGATGCAAGGGAATAGAGAAGCGCGGCTACAAATGACCAATTCAGCGACACCCCGAAGTCGCGGGCTAGTGCAAAGCCACCGATGCCCGACAGGACGAAGGACACCACGATTAGCATCTTCATACCTATCATCGCGCTGCTGAACGGCCACCCGAGACCTCCCGCCAGAACATAGGTCAGAGGTGAATACGTGTAGAACATCTGGAACCCGCTATACCAAAACTGGCTCCATCCCAGGAGATTCCCGTGGGAGAGGGAGTACATGAAAAACGCAGCTTTTGCCACATGGCTTGAAGCGTCATAACCTGGCATTCCTGCAGAAAGGAACATGGGGAGCGCTCCAATCGCCGACAAGCTTCCAGCAAGTAGGATGATGGAGCGGGGCGATTGGACCCTCAACTTGACATCAGGACTCCGTGAATTGCCCGCGGCTAAATAGTCGACTCTGCCCCGCTGCCGCATCCACTTGTGACGTTAAGAGACTCGAGCGCTGCGACATCCACTATCTCACCCCTGACCTGCGCATCATCCCCTTCTGTAGCTTCAACGTAATACCCGAAATGGTATCGCGACAAGATCCAGCAAAAGTACGGCCTGCCAATCGAGGCGTGGGAAGCCAAGAACGGTAGGAAGCTCGAGAAGGGGCTCCACCGTGGCACCCAAGGCGGGGCAGACTGGTTCGAGAATCACTTGACTCTTAAGAAGGCTGAGTGGTTCGCTCGCTTCTTCAAGAGTGGCTTCGAATCGCGTCGGCGTCATACGGTTTTGGCTAATCCTTGCTAGCTCTTGCACGCCGGAACCTGAATTAGCGAAGAATCAACTGCGAACGAGAGGAAATTCCAGGCGTCCTTTTCAATTGCCCAACTGCTGCTAGTGGTGTTCTGGGTGCTGTTGCTTGAAAGAGTCCATTGCTGCTTGACAGCCACAGTGGCGTCGACGGTGCCGAAGAATCCGCGTGCCGTAATCGAGAGGCCATATGTTGCGTTGACCGTAGAAGAGTCTATGACCCTGAAAGCGAGTCCTGATGCATTAAACGAGAGGGAGGCAATTCCGTTCTCATATCTCGCGTAAAGGCTCTCTATTTCGCTCAATCCCGTGTATTTTCCTCCAAGGCCGTCGGTGCACCCAGTCAGTGTGAGCACTGACTGGTTGGTAAAGTAGTCCTGCAGGTGAGATAGATTCCGATTCTGGAGGTCCTTGAGAAGCTGCGTGATTTGAGAGAGCACCTTCTGCGTGGCGTTGAGGTCTTGAGGCGATGACGTAATTGCTGGGGAGGTAACGGTGACTGCATTTGAGGTGCCAGTCGAACTGTCCGATCGGCTTGATGCCGAGTAAGCGGTCGGGTCCGCGATGAGTGTCACATACACAACCAGAATCAGGGCTGCCAGCATGACCGATCCAATTTTCAATCGCACATCCAGAAACGCTTTCAGCCTCTTACGAAGGTCGAGAGTCGTTCCGACTTAAAATCGTTCTGGGAATTCCGCGCGAACAGATACCCTCGCGACGCGTTCCAAGAATCCAGGTCGGCTAGTCGTGACCGGAGAAATGGCGGCGCGAGAGCAGGGCGAAGAAGTCCACATCCAGCCGATCACCGGGACTTGGACGTTGTCTGAGCGAACCATACACCCACAGATTCAGTGTCCTCCAGTCCATGACCGACGCCAGTCGGTTCTTCCACTATGAAGATTGGGCAGGGATGACGATTCACCCTACATGCGGTGCGTCACATCGGATGAGTCTTGAGCTACACCCGCTTCTCGAAGCAGACGCTCAGACTACTGTCCCTGTACTCGCCGTAATTCGGAATCGGGTGATAGTCTAGGCTCTCATAGAGCGAGATCGCCTCGGGCTGACGGACGCCCGTCTCCAACCTAATGACCCTGTACCCGCGCACCCGAGCTTGCCGCTCCAGCTCGCTGACGATGACCTTCGAATACCCTCTTCCACGAAAATCAACCTTGACGAATACTCTCTTTAGCTCGGCGACGTCTTCTCCAAGAGGGCGGATGGCGCCGCAGGCAACAGGATTGCCGCCGATACGGCCTATTACGAACGCCCCACGCGGGCCCAGAGCGTCCTCTGGTTCGAAGCCTCCGGATCCATCCTCCATGTTGTCATACCTGCGCGCCAGTTCGGCGGACAGTGCGCTGATGAGCTCTGCAGCTTCCGGGCCACGCGGGTCGACGACATCTACTTTGAACATCTCCTCGTTCACCCTGGGTTAGCTTGAGCTGTGCGGGTATAACGGTTAGGTCTCGGGCGAGGTCTTCAGGAGACAGGTTACGCAAATGCGGCTGCGCGGTCGGCGAGCAGGGCGAAAAAGTCCACATCCAGCCGATCGCCAGGACCTAGAGAATCAAGCCGCGCGCCGACTCGCGATAGAGGGCGAGGTTCGGGCCATGAGGGGTCTGCCCCCGAGCAGAGCCGTAGAATGCGTTCTGGGGGATCGCAAAAAGCCGTATATACTATGTCTGCACCTCACATTCATCATCAGAATTGGTGAAGCATCGTCGTCTCAGTCCTGCGACGGCGGCATTCCTCCTGATTTCGGCCTTCCTCATCCCTGTATTTCTTCCCGCGCCGTCCGCTCTTGCGCAGACCGTGGTCGCGACTGTCTCCTTGCCCGCAGGCGGTGTTCCCTACTACGCCACCTACGACTCCGCCAAGGGCGAGGTGTTCGTGGCAAATTACGGCAACAACACTGTCAACGTCATCTCCGACTCTACCAATCCGCCATCAGTGGTCGCGACCGTGAACGTAGGAGCTCTTGCCTGGGGCGCAGCGTACGACTCCGCGAAGGGCGAGGTCTTCGTGACCAACAATGGAGGCAACACCGTCTCCGTAATCTCCGACGCGACCAACACGGTGGCAGCGACAGTCAGCGTAGGGGCTAGTCCCCAAGGCGTCGCCTACGACTCCGCCAAGGGCGAGGTCTTCGTGGCCAATACGGGCGCCAACACCGTCTCGGTCATCTCCGACTCGACCAACGCCGTGGTCGCTACGGTGAATGTGGGAGCTGCTCCAACCGGCGTCGCCTACGACTCCGCGAAGGGCGAGGTCTTCGTGCCTAATCGCAGCGCCAACACAGTCTCGGTCATCTCCGACTCGACCAACGCCGTGGTCGCTACAGTGAATTCGGGAACTAATCCGACAGTCGCCGCCTACGACTCCGCCAAGGGCGAGGTCTTCGTAGCGAATTTTGCCAATGACACAGTCTCGGTCATCTCCGACTCGACCAACACCGTGGTCGCTACAGTCAGCGTGGGAGTGAACCCCTACGGCGTCGCCTACGACTCCGCCAAGGGCGAGGTCTTCGTGGCCAACTTTGGCGCCAACACCGTCTCGGTCATCTCCGACTCGACCAACGCCGTGGTCGCTACGGTGAATGTGGGAGCGCACGCATACGGCGTCGCCTACGACTCCGCCAAGGGCGAGGTCTTCGTGACCAATCGCAGCGCCAACACTGTTTCAGTCATCGCCGACGGCTCCTCCACGACGACGGCCACATCAAGCAGCACTTCGACGAGCGGAGGCGGAGGAGTCCCAGAATTCCCCTACCAGCTTGCGGCTGCGACAATATTCACGCTTCTTCTAGCCGCATCTTACTTGCTTCTGAGGCGTCGCACGTCAAATCCGGCCCAAGTAGGCGAGTCGAGAATCACGGACCAGAGCCAGGCCTAACTTCAGCGAACGCGGAACAACCTTGTTTGAAATAGACCGAGGGCATCTCAGGCTGGGAGCTTGGATTGCGGCCACCCTTCTTCTCATGCTCTCCGTCTATTCGAATCAGGTAGCCACGCTGGCGTCCGGACTTGACGTCTTACTTACTTCGACCTTGGGGACTGTCTTTCCTGCTTACCCATTTCTCGCCCTCCTGGTCGTCCTCACCGCGCTTCGATGGAAGGATTTCCACAGGGTCCTCCTGTCCGAGCAAGGCCTGACATCGAACCCCGAGATTAGGCTCGCGGGGGCGCTGCTCATCATTCTGCCGGCGACCTTGTGGAGCCTGTTCTTCAGTTCGGTGGAATCGTCGACGTATTTTGCAATGGAGCTAGCCGCCTCTTCCATGGTGGTGGTCGCCTATGGGACCTTGCTTGCGGTAAATCCGACGATGTGGAAAATAATGCTCCCCTACACATCGTTGTATGCCCTGGGGCTGCTCTCGCCGCTCTTCATGTTGGACACTCTTGGGGTTCCGCTGGCGGCGCTCTCCAGCTATTTGGCTTCTGGAATCACCAACGCTCTCGGAATTCACGTAGCATGGCAGGGCGTGTCCTTCGAGTTCGTTTCAGCGGCGGGCGATCCCATCAGCGCCGTCGTGACACCTGCCTGCTCGGCCGTCTATTCCGTCAGCATCTACCTTGCGCTGCTCGGCCTGATGTATCTGGACATGGGGTCGAGCCTGGTCACGGCTGCAAAGTTTGCGCTGGTTGGGGTGGTCGTCATCCCTTTGCTTAACTCGGCGAGGATCGCACTCACAATTTGGTTCGGCTTTGTGGATGGCTCGGCGGCTTTTTGGGGGATTCACGACTGGCTCGGTTACGGCATCTTTCTCGCATTCTACATTGCGGTCCTCGTGACCTACACTAGGACTGGAAAGCCTCGGGTCACGAACAACTCCATCGCGGTGCGGGGCTAAGAGCGGCAAGAAGCTCGAGGGCGGGCTCTACCGTGGCACCCTACGCAGAGGCGGACACCACGCCGGAAGCGGCTGCGGCGTGGGCTAGCAGGGCGAGGAAATCCACATCCAGCCGGTTGCTGGGACCTAGGGGGCCCAATTCTGCCTCAATCGCTTCGGTAGCTCTGCCATGGCCACGGTGACGGCAAAGCCGGAATGTCGAGGGGCAGAAGAAAGTAACGAGAGAAGCGACCATCCTCGAATCCCGCCTGAGTCAGGTCATCCCATTCGTGCTGGCAGTACTTGCATCTGTAGGTTACACTGTAGGTGTGAATGTGAGGGCTCTGCTGATCCTCGGGCAGTGCGTAGCTTATCGGCAACCCGACCATAGTGTCGGGGGAACTGTTGTCATCTGAAGCGATCAACGCCCTCTTGATTTCCTTTGCAGCAAATAGCCTGTGACAGGACGGACACGACTTGAACAATAGACCGAGAGCACCGAAAGACGAAGGAGCCGATTCATTTACGCTTTCCTGAGCAGGAGAGAATACGCTGGGAGGAATGACGAGGCTACGACGGGCGGCGGCTGCGCAGTCTGCGAGCAGGGCGAGGAAGTCCACGCACAGCCAATCACCCGCACCTAGCTTCAGGTTGTCGAAAACTCAAATCTCGGAACGACCACCGTGGATGATTGGTTTCGCGTTCTGGGTCGAGCCGAGCATCGTGCTGAGAGTCGCAGGCTCCTCGCCTTGATGAAAGAAGCCCTGTCGAGTTTCCCGTCTGAGATTCCAGCGCTTCGGTCGGTCGTCGAAATCCGCGTGAGGAAAAGGGCGAGTCAGGGTACAGTGGGCCTCACAACATACCGCCGCTCCGGGTCCGGTCCCGTAGGAGGCCGAAGCACGGCCGACCATGGCACGCAGACAATCACCTTCTACAGCGAACTTCTCGACCAGCTCTCGGACGACGCCGCCATCGGCGTAATCGTCCACGAACTTGCTCACGCCTGGCTGAACGAGCATGTCTCGCCGCAATCCTCGAGACGGAGAGAGGCGGAGGCTGACGAGCTGGCCCGAGCTTGGGGGTATGGAAGATATCTCGATGCACTCGACGCGGAGACCGACCCCTTTTGAAGGCCTCGCCGCCCTGCTGGAGGGAAGACCTCCAGCCTCGAGGAAAGTCATGAAGGATTTGCCGTCGCGCTTCCCCCGCGGTGGGTGTCGGCGAATCTTTATACCGTCTAGGATGCGACATCGAGCCGAGCATGCCAACTACCAGCAAGAGGGACAAAGCGAAGGCCGACCTGAAGAAGGCAGGTCGCGACGTGAAGAAGGCCGGAAAGGACGTTGAGATCGCCGTTGAGAAGGGCGCTCACGACGTCAAGAAGGCGGGCAGCAAGCTCAAGAAGAAACTCTGAAGCGAAGCGCTTCTCGTTTCCGTTCTTCCGCCATATCATCGCATAGGCTGAGAATGCGCCGTGCCAGCAATCAGCTGGGCGCGGACCTCCTCTGGCGTTCGAGGACATAACTCCAGTCCATGACTGGATTGACCACTAGACAGAAGGGCGCCTGAAGGCTGACACCCGACCGCACCCGCCGAAATCGGCCAAAAGGCCTTTAAATTGCGAGGCCTCCGACGAGGATGATGGTCGCTGCAACGCTCGCCGACTCCGTGGTCAAGAAGATCTTCGCCACCGACAAGAGGATTCAATTCTGCGCCCTCGTTGATTCGGATGGGAAGATTGAAGCCGGCGGGATTAGGGACGGTCTCCGATACTTGGAGCCAGAGGCCGAGACGGCAAGGATAGTGACTAGGATGTTCCTAAACCAAGCAATGAATGGAGCAAGTGATCCATACTTCGGCCGCGTGAGCTGGGCGATAGTCCATAGGGAGAAAGTCGTGCAGATAACCTTCCCGCTATCCGGGGAGAAGCAGTTGCAGATCACCGCAGCGCTCGGCTACCCGATTTCAAAGGTGGCCGAGTTGGGTCAATACGTGGACCAGCTCGGCATCACGAAATAAGTCTCAAGGGTCGGGGAGTCCTCCGTGGGCTACCGGTCCGCACAACCAATCGCGGGAATCTGGAAACTTTGGTGCGCCCGTCGAAAACTCTCGAGCTCACCCGTCCACAAGTTTGGTTGGCAATCGCCCCGAGATTCTTAAGTGGGACACGGCAAGAACAATCTTGCCCTGTCGCCCGGTTCGAGTCGGGAAGGCCGAAAAAGATTGATTTGATGAGCGAAACATCAGAAAGGAATAGAAATTGATCAAGGGGATGCACGGATTGCTCTACACGCCAAGGCCTGACGAACTGCGAGAGTTCATCCGCGACAGGCTGGGCATCCCGTTTACCGACACGGGCGAGGGGTGGCTAATCTTCGACTTGCCCGAGGCGGATTTGGGCGTCCACCCCTCGGAGAGAGCTTCCCATTCGATTTCCTTCTACTGCGACGACATCTCGGAGACGGTGGAGGTTTTGAAGTCCCGAGGCGTCGAGTTTACCTCGGGCATCACCGACCAAGGGTGTGGACTGCTGACACATTTCCGGATGCCCGGAGGCGCAGACATGGAGTTGTACGAGCCCAAATATGAGAGGCGGGCACGTGGCAAGTCACAGAGAGCGGTGCCGACGCGGAGAAGAAATGCAAGGATAGTGAAGAAGAAACGGTAACCAGTCAAGAATCAGACGCCCGTCCGATCTGCACCCCCGCGCCAGAACTAGGAGAGGGCGCGCCGATATGCGGCGACAAACTCCGCGTCAGCAACGCCCGAGACGAGTTTCTCCACGCCGTCGGGGAGAATGATTGGAAACGCCGCGGCGTGATACGGAAGCTCCAGCATCTCTGTAGTCTCCTGGTTCTCGGACTCATCGATTTTCTTGCAGTCTCCCAGGCCACACACATACTGGTACACCTTGAGTACGCGCCTTTCCCCAAAGCCGCCTCCCCTGCTTCCCGCGGCGGTGGAGAATCCTTCCGGGAGCTGAAGCACGAAGATAGTGTTCGGCTCGTCGAGTTTCGTAAGGTCTATGGGCCTCTCCGCCACGTATACGCACCGCATCCGTGAACCGATTAGGCCAACGAATTCTTGCAGGCCTTGGCCAGGAACTCCATTCGTTCCACTGGCCGGGCTCTGCAGTTCTCGCGAATCTATCACAGAGTGGTTCGCAGCGGGCGAAGTATTAAAGAGACACGATTGCGAGAATCGAGAACCGGAGCGGCGAGCAGGACGAACCCCCTACGGCGGATAATTGGAACCTAAATAGTCAACCGACGCTTCGGCAAGGCGTTGAGGTCAAAACGCTCGCAGCAGGTGACATGAAGGGCAAGATATGCCTGGTGACGGGCGCAAGCTCTGGCATCGGCATGGCCACCTGCACTGCATTGTCGGAGATCGGCGCGGCCGTGGTGATGGTCTGCCGCGACGAGCGGCGCGGCAAAGCCGCGCATGCCAAGGTGGCGTCCCAGAGCGGAAATCAATCCCATGACCTCATTTTAGCGGACTTGTCCTCCCCGGCGTCCGTCCGCGGGCTCGCGGCAGAGTTCAACGCCAAGTATCCAAGGCTGGACCTACTCGTCAACGACGCCGCAACCTTCCTCAGCAAACGCGTCGTGACGCCGGAGGGCCTTGAGCTCATGTTCGCCACGAACTACATGGGGCCTTTCCTCCTCACCCGCCTCTTGATCCCCAAGTTGGAGGCGGCTAGCCCCTCTCGAGTCATCAACGTGTCCGCGCCGTCTTCCATGAGGCCCGACTTCGATGACCTGCAGGGAGAGCGGGCTTTTGGGGCAATCGGAGCTTTCGGGGCCTCAAAGGCCGCCGACCTGCTCTTCACATACGCGCTCGCGCGCAAACTCGAGGGGAGGGGCGTTACGGTGAACGCCTACCACCCTGGGATCGTGCGCACAAGGCTGGTTCGTGGTGCGCCGCCGGCGGTTCGGATCATCACGGGCGTGCTCAACGTCTTCATGGGCGTCTCCGCCAAGCGCGCCTCCCAGGGGCTCGTACATCTGGCGTCCTCGGCGGATTTCGAGGGCACCACCGGCGCAGTGATCCACGACGGCAAGACGGTGAAGGCTCCCTTCAGTGACGACGTCGAAGCTCAAGACCGGCTCTGGCAGATCAGCTGCAAGCTTGCAGAGCTTCCCGAAGAGGTTTGAAGTCTGACGAAGATGTCAGGACGACCGCGGCGCTCACGGCGCTGCCGCCGAGTCGGGCCCGACGAGCGACTCCGCCGCCACCGTATTGTTGACCATGGTGTTGGAGACGAGAGTATTGTTGTATGAGTCGTTCCCCTCGCTGATTCCGAACGTCTGCGTTTGCGCAAAGTTCCCCTCGTTGCCGAGCCAGTTGCTGGAGATCAGGTTCCCCGCGGAACCGGCCTGGCCGGGGTCGTTGTAGAGCAGGATCCCGTAGCCCGAGTTGTTGTAGCACTCGTTCATCGAGATGACGTTGTCTATCGCCGAATTCAGTATTATCCCCCCAAGGCCGTTGAAGCTGCACGTGTTCCCCAGGATCGCACTGTGGCCCATCGCGGGCAACGAGCCGTGGTAGAGGCTTATGCCATAGCCGAAGTTGCCGTTTGCGATGTTCCCGCTGACCGTGACGTTCCACGACCTCTCCACGTAGACGCCGTACCTGCCGTTGGACTCTACCACGTTGCCCGATATCGTGTCGTAAGAGCTGTGGTCGTTGGTTATCCCAGACTGGTCCTCGGCCCCCGCGTTGAACGTGGATATGTTGTCTGAGATGACGGTGTAGTTGTTGTAGTATGCCTGGATCCCGAACCACCCCATGTGGTCTATTTGGTTCAAGGTCACCGTGTCGTTGTGGCCGTTGGTCACCCCTATCCCGATCTCACCTGGGCCGTCCCCGGCCGTATTCGCCACGAAGTTCCGGCTGATGGTGACTCCCGCTATCTCGTTGGTGTAGATCCCCCCGACCGCGTTGTCCAGGGCGACGTTCCCGGAGATTACAGTGCCCATCATCCCGGTAGAGGCATTCGAAAATTCCTGGATGCCGTATCGGCCGTTGTCGTGGACGGAGTTGTCCAGTATGGAGACGTTGAAGCTGGGTCGGACATTGTCGTAGATGAGAATTCCGTTGACCCCTGCCTTGCTCACGTCGGCCCGCTCTACGACGGTGTTGTTGCTCCCGTACTGTATCCTGATCGCCGACGTATTCCCCTCGCCAGGACCAATCCACTCTCCACCCCTCACCACGGTTCCAGGACTCGCGTAGACGAGCAGGAGGCTCCTGCTAGACGACGCCTTCACGACCGCGCCGGGGTCGAGACTCAAGGTCACTCCCTTCAGGCTCCTGATTTCTATGTCGGAGCTAAACGTATAGTCCCCCGCTGCGAAGCAGACGGTCTCGTGCGATGCGAGCAGGGAGTTGACGAAGGCCGCGGCGTTCGTGCCCGCGGAGTCTTTGGTCTCCGAGCCCGAAGACGCGAAAGCGACCGGGGTTGTTCCGTCCAGCGAGATGGTGTAGTTGCACCCCGCCTCCGGACCGTCGGAGGAGCCTACTCCAGGCAGCGCGGACTGAATCGGCACTTGTGAGGAGGTAGACGTCGAAGGCGTGGTGCTGACGTGCGTCAAGGCGCCGGCTCCGCTGGCGACGACAAGAAGGACGAGCAGGAAGGCGGTGACGAGCAGCAAGGAAAGACCCGCCTTCCTCACGGCGCCTCGCTGAAGCGCGGAGGAGCGAGTCGCGCCCGCATCAGCGGATTTCTCGCCCAAGGTATTTTGGACTTCCTTTCCTCATCGCCCCTCTCCGACTGAGAGAGGGTCTCGGGCAGTCGGGAAAGGTCGGGACGGTGTAGGGTTCAACTGGATAGGGCTTGACCCCCCGCGATATCCCTCCGCAGCTTTGATTTCCCTTGGACAACCGCGAACCGCCTGTAGTGCGGCGTCCTCCTCACATTAATTCCTTGCGCTCTGGAGGGCTGGAGGCTAAGCCCTCCCGCCTGGGGGCGGAAACCATCTCGGAATGAAAGGACAGATATCCTCGGAGCCGCCAGCCTGGCCGATGGCCCAAAACCTGATTATTGTGGCGATGGGGGACTCCACCACTGCGGGCACCCCGGGCTTCCTTTCGCCCATCGAGGCACCACCGACGGGTGCAGGAGACCCAGAGAGCCAATACTGCCATTGGATGACCAAGGCCCACCCGGAGTGGGCGGTTCTGAACAGGGGCGTAAACGGACAGCGCTCGGACGAAATACTCTCCAGATTCGAGAGAGACGTTGTGTCCGAGAAGCCAGCGGTCGTGATCGTCTTAGCCGGGGTGAACGACATATACCAAGGTCGCACCGCGGACTCGGTGAAGCGCAACCTGGAGGCGATGTACGCCCTCGCGGAACGCAGCGGGATCGTCCCAGTGGCGGCGACGGTCCTCCCGTACAACTTCGCGGGCAAGAAGGAACGCAGCTCGATAAGGGATGTCAACGCGTGGGTCGAGACCGCTTCGAAGGCTCCGGGGCGTCTCTTCTGCGACACGAACCTCGCTGTCCGAGACGAGGACGATCCCGATTTCCTCGCCTCGAGCCCCGACGGGCTGCATCCCGACGTCGGGGGGTACCGGAAGATGGGAGCGGCGCTCACAGCCACCCTCGAGAGAGCGGGTTACTAGCCAAGACCCCGTCGGGATTCAAGAAGGCCAATGCCGCTTGAAGGTCGGCCTCGGGGACGTCCCCCTTCTCACCCGCGCACCTGCCATGAGCCGTCGCCGCTGACCTCCTGCCGAAGCATGCGAAAGGCCCCCGATGACTTGGCCGCTACGAGTCCCAGCACGAACACGCGACCATTCAGGCCTGACGCTCCTTCGACGCGTACGGCTCCTTGGCTGCACGCAGGCTCTCTGGCACAGATGACATGGTTGCTATCCCGTTCGCCTCCCTCAAACATCGGCCTGAAGCCGTGCTCCACAGTCAGACCTTCCTTCCGATTCTCTTCAGGTCGACCATGGGACGTATCTCAGGACTCTCGCGCGGATTCGCGAGCCGTCGACGCGGCGGAGATCGCCTTCGCGAGATCCCTCTTCAGCCGCGAGAGGGAAGTGAACCTGAACGCCCAGCGAATCCCAAAGTCCTTCGCGCCCTTGACGTTCTTCTCCTTGTCGTCGATGAACACGACGTCGGAGGGATTCGCGCCGATTTCGGCCAACGCCCTCCCGAACGCCTTGGCGCTGGGTTTCATGCTCCGCAGCTCGCACGAGGACAGGAAGCCGTCGAAGAGCCTGTCCCAACCCTTCCGCCTCAAGAGCCTGACGTGCGGAAGAGAGGTGTTGGAGAAAAGGTATACCCGGTATCCCGTCCTCCTCAGCGACCCCACGAGCTCGACCATGCCTACCCGGAACTTCACAAGCCTCTCGAACGGCAGCGTCCAAAGTGCATCGGACGAGTCACCCTTCCGCAGGCGCTTGCCGAACTTCCCCAGCACCTCCTCCAGGAACTCGCGCGTCGAGACGTCACCTGTCTCGAGCCTCGGGAGGGCGAGCTCGAACACGCGCCTCATCTCGGCGCGCGGGATCCCGTATCTTTCGGCGATGTGGTCGTAGATCGGGTTGTTGTTGTTCCACTTGATTACGACCCCGCCAAAGTCGAAGACGAAGACCGGACGTTTGGCGGGGGACCTCCCCTTCGAGCGCATCCGCATTCGCTTCTCGTCAGGCCGTTATAGTCTTGCGCGAGGCCTTCGTAATGTATAACCGGAAACGGACCCAGCCCCAGGCGTGGCCCTCGCGTGGCGCTTCTAAGATGACGACCGCAGGAGGCGCCAAGAAGGCTGCGGGAGGCACGCGCTGGTTCTACTCGCAGCTGCCTGTCGATATCGCGACGGGGCCGGTCGGCACGCTCATCCAGCTCTACATCCTCGAGCTCCACGGCACGGTCATCGACGTCGGACTCGCGATAACCCTCTACAACGCGGTCAGCATCCCCGCCGCCGTAATCTGGGGTTACGTCACAGACCGCTTCCAGAGCAGGAGGACCATACTCGTCCTGAGCTGCGTCGCCATCTCAGCCAACCTCGTCATCCTTCCGCTTGCCAAGAGCATATCGGGGGTCGCGCTGATCTACGCCCTCTTCTCGCTGGTCTCCTCCGCCTCGGCGACGCCCGCGAACCTCCTGATAATGGAGACCCAGCGCAAGTCTCGCTGGGCGTACGCTTTCGCTAGGTTCTCGATGGTCTCCAGCGTCGGGACGACTTTGGGCCTGCTGCTGGGGATCGCGTGGTCCAGCTACCTCCCGATCTCGCTCCTAGTCCTCCCCCTGTCGGCGCTCTCGTTGGTCTCCGCGGTCCTGTCCGTGGTGATGATCCAGGAGCCCGCGATTCCCTTCGAGGAGGAGTTCATAGTGCTTCAGAGGCGCAGCCTCCAGCAGAGACTCCTGGCTATCCCGCTGATCTTCCTCCGGCTCCCGAACTTGGTCGACTTCAAGGGCGTCTTCAAGGGGCTGAGGAGCACGCTGACCAGCCAGTTGCCGCTGCTCTACCTTTCGATCTTCGTCTTCTACGCCGCGAGCGGGCTCTTCAACACCTCCTTCATCCCATCCCTGCGCGCCGCGGGGTTGAGCGCGAGCGAGGTCTTCCTCGTCTCGATGGTCGCGATGGTCGTCCAGACCGCATCATTCTACTTCGCCGGGCCTTACGTGGAGAGGAGAGACCTGAGGAAGACCGCCGTCGCCGGACTCCTCGTGAGGTTGGCCTGCTACGCGGGCATCGGAGTCCTCATGGGCTTCACCCGCGGGCTCTCATACTTGGCCGGGACGCTCGCGCTCTACCCGATTGCGGGAGGCTTGGCCTTCGCCATCTACTACACGTCCTCCAACACCATGATCTTCAACACGCTCGGGGCGAAGAACCAGGGTTCGAGGCTCGGGGTCTACAGCGCGCTCGTCGGCGTCGCGACGATGATAGGCTCCTTCGTATCCGGCTACCTCTCGTTCTACTTCGGGTTCCTCTCGACCTTCGTCCTGGCTGCCGCCCTCTTGGCGGTCTGCGCAGCCCTGGTCCCTGCGGTCTCGGCGAGCCACCAGGAGGATACGCTTCGACTGGACTAGCCGAAAGCTCGAGGGCGCCCAGACGGCGGCGTCACATCTGCCGCCAGCGCTCACCGCGGCGGCGGTTCCTGAACTGGACGTAAAATCCGGCCGCCGCCAGTACCAGCGAGACCACCGCAGCATAGGGCGGCGCGACGCCGAAGAAGACCAGGACGCCGTCTAGGATGAATCCTCCGAGGATGGCGGTCACTAGGTCGAGGAGCTTGCTGGAGATGGCGACACCCACGAAGAAGAGGATGATCCCGACCACCACCGCCAACACGAACACGTTCGTCAGATCGCGGGTGGCGAGATAGCCGAAGTACCCGAGCGCGAGCCCCATCCCGACGTTGACGAGCAGGAGGCCGACGGCCCCGCCCACCAAGAATCCTAAGACCCCGCCGATGATCGCCCCGACGACGCCAAGGAAGCTACCTCCGACCGCCAGGCCGAAGGCGGCCCCAGCGAACCCGACGGCGAGAAAGGCCAGCCCCTTGATTATGGATCGGCCGTAGAACATGAGGGCGAGCGACAGCCCGAGCAGGACGACGGCGAAGATCGAGCCGCCGAATCCCGAAAGGGCGTGTGGGAAGAAGCTCCTCGTCGCGAATGCCGAAGAAGCCAGGCTGATACCTGACACGGCCGGCTCCGGGTCGGGGTGTCCCAATAAGGATTGGCCAGCGATTTTTTTCCAACGCTGTGGATGGTTGGATACTGAGGCCTCTCAGACCACGAAGGTCTGCCGGAGGACAGCGGGCTGCTTCGCCCGCCCCCCCCGGTTGCCTACACGCTGTTGCATGACGACAGGTGACTAGCAATGCACACATCTGAGTCGAGATAATAATGGATTTTGGTGCAATCGTCTAAAACAAACAGCCCAAACCCTTGAAAACGGACAAGATCCGGCTGGTCTCCTCCGGTGCGTCCCCGCCGTATGGGATTCCCTTCAGACCCGAGTTCGCGTCATCCCCTGCGCGCTCGGCTAGGCGGCAGAGGCCATCATCACCACTTCGAGGCTCGTCATGACCTCCTCCGGCGGCTTCACCTCGAGCTGCCTCACGTTCTCTTCCACCTGTTCCGGACGAGAGGCACCGACGATCATCGAGGTGACAGCCGGGTTCTTGGCGATCCAGTTCAGGGCGAGCTGGGAGAGGGGCATCTTCGCGATCTCCGCCAGCGCCTTGAACTTCTTCACGACGGCGTAGTTCTCCGGCTTGTTCATCCTGCCCCAGAAGCGGGGATAGAGAGCGCCCCTCGTCCCCGGGGGGGCGGGCACCCCCTCGGCGTACTTCCCGGTCAGGAACCCCCCCGCGAGCGCGGAGTACGTAATGGCGCCCAGGCCGTTGGCCTGGCAGAAGGGAAGGAGCTCCTTCTCAGCCTCCCTGTTGAGGAGGTTGTACGGCGGCTGGAGCGCCGCAATCCTCTCGAGCCCAAGCCTGTCGCTCACCTCGTTCATCGAGCGCATGTTCTCGACCGTGAAGTTGGAGCACGCGAGATAGAGGACCTTCCCCAGCCGGATGAGCAGGTCGAAGGTCTTCAGGGTCTCCTCGAGCGGGGTGAGTGCGTCGAACCTGTGCATGTAGTAGATGTCTATGTGGTCAGTCTGCAGCAACCGCAGGCTCTCGGATATCTGCGAGATGATGTGTTTGCGCGAAAGCCCAACGTCGTTCGGCCCCTCGCCAACGTCACTTCCCACCTTCGTCGCGATGACGAACCTTTCCCGGTCACCGCGGACCGCCTTTCCAATCAACTCTTCGGACCGTCTCCCGGCATAGACGTTCGCGGTGTCGATGCTGTTGATCCCGAGGTCCATGGCCTTTCTCACGACGCGGATCGAGGTTGGCTCGTCGACGTCCCTTCCGAAGTTGTTAGTGCCGAGCGTCATCCGCGAGACTCTGAGGCCTGTCTTCCCTACTGACCTGTACTCCAACTGGAGGCATGACCTCGACGGCGCTAGAAATCCTTTGTGCCGGACGTCGTCTCATGAACCCTAGGGCCGCTCTTCTTGCGACCTCAGCGGTGCCGGCTGTGACTGCTGCGAGACCGGACCGTCGGTCCTCTCGAGGTCGTCGAAGAGGTTCAACAGCATCTTTCCCATGTGAGTGACCTGGTAGAGCCTAACCGTCCCGTACGCCGCCTGCTCCGTGACGAAGCCGTACTTGTGCAGAATCTGGACGTGTCGGTCGACCGTCTTCCAATCGACGCCGAGTTCTTCCGCAAGCTGCAGCCTATCCTTGGGAGTGGCCAGCGTGTTGAGCACCTTGATCCTCGTGGCTCCCCCCTTCATCTTCATGAAGAGCTCGAAGACGTCGGACCCGAAACCCATCTCGCTGTATCGCGCCCTGACTCGGCCCCTCCAGACCCACATACCCGCGAGGATGATCCAACAAACCGGCGCTAGAAGGAGCGAGGTGGCTTGCACCTCCCTCGAGAGCGATTCGCCTGAAAACGCGGCGGAGCCGAAAATCCCCAAGCTCGCGAGCGCCCCGGAGTCCTGAAAGGTCGCCGTCGAACTTGTCCCGTTGCCGGCGACAAGGGAAACCTCCTCGGATGTTACTGTGGTGGTGGTAGTGGCTGCTCCCGTAACTATAGTGGTGGTAGTAGTAGCTGTTCCTGTAACTGTGGTGGTCGAGGTTGTCTGTCCAGGGAGAGCTGTAGTTGTGACGGAGGTCACACTCATGCTCGTGGTGGTTGACTCTGTCGTGACCGTCGCTGTGGCCGTGTTCGAGACCGTGGCGGAATTCTCGGTCGACGACTCGGTGGTGGTCGAACTTGCGCTCGGCGCCGAGGAGCTTGTGCTGGAATGCGAGACTGCAGTAGACAACGAAGACTCAGAACCGGCAATCGTGGAGGTGGTGGCCGAGGTGCTAGCCTGGAAGACGGAAGAGCCGACGAGCCCCCAGCCGGCAAGAAGGGAGGTCGCCGCAGCGACGAGTAGCAGGCTGGCGAAGGCGACCCTAAACCTGTTCAAGCTAGCTACAAAAGGGCGAAAACCGCGTTTTCATCATAAATACTTTTGTCCGAACGCTCGGACAAATCTTCATCACAGCGGCGGGCCTTGAAGCAGGCCATGCGTTCAAGAAAGGCACTCGTCGCTGTCGTCTTGCTAATGATCATCGTTCCCGGTGGAATCGTCGTGGGACTCACGAGGTTGTCGTCACCGGAGGCATCGATGGCATCGGCGCCCTCCACACAAGGCGTCGAAGCGGGCGCTGGTCTCGCAAGTCTCGGCACGACCATTGGGTCGTTTGCGGCGAGCAACGGAATAGGCTCGGCAGGCTCCAACTTCCCGGTTTTCGCCGGCGGGACGACCACCGTCACCGGGGCGGCCACGGTCACCATGACCATGAGCACCACGACGGTGCCGGCGCCCGCATCCGGCAGCACGAGCGTGGTCCGACCGAACTCGCAGCAGCCGGAGAGCTCCCAGAGGGCGGGCGCGCCATTCTCTCCCGCGTCCACGAGCGCCAACGGAAGCCGCGACATCGAGTTCTTCACCAACGTCACTCTGCAGGCGGCCTCCGCCTCAGCGGCCTTCACGAAGGCCACCGCGGTGGCCTACTCGGTGGGGGGATACGTCTCCGACTCCACCGAAAGCAACACCACTACCCTGGTCGTCATGCGGGTTCCGGCCGCAAGCTACGAGGCCGCCCTGACGCAGATCATGGGGCTCGGCACGCTCGTCACCTTGAGCTCCTCGAGCAACGACGTGACCGTCCAGTACACGGACCTGAACGCGACCTTGACGTCCCTGCAAGCGGAGCAGACCTCCCTCCTGGCGATTCTCAGCGAGTCCACCAACATCAACTCGACCCTGAGCGTGGAGTCGAGGATCCAGGGGGTCGACCAGCAGATAAACTCGGTCCAGAGCGAGATACTCCAAACGAAGACCCTCGTGTCCTACGCGACGATCTCCGCGCTCATCGAGGAGGAGGCCCCGTCCCAACCCCTCTCGCTCAAGCTGACAGCGACTCCGCGGAGCGGGAACGGCCCGCTCAGCGTCACATTCAACGCGGTGGTGAAGGGCGGGGAGCAGCCCTACATCGTCAACTACAACTTCGGCGACGGCTCCTCTTATGAAGGGCAGGCGCTGGTACACACGTTCGGGCAACCCGGGCGCTACAACGTCACCGTGACAACCACAGACGCTTCGGCCAACGTCACGGAGGCTTGGACCATCGTGAACGTCTCCCCTCCGTCCGCAGGCTCGGCTCTCGGCAGCTTTCCCAACCTGGTCGGAGGGCTCTTCCTCCAGGTCGTCGAGGGAATAGTCGAAGTTGCAGTCGTGGTTGTCCCGATCGCGACAGCTCTCCTGATGGTCCTCTTCCCGCTGCGGCACAGGTTGGGCCTCTCCTCCCGTCCGCCCCAACAGGACGAGGGAGCGGACAAGGCATCCCAATAGCTGCCAGACCGGGAGCGGACGGCCAGGCGGGTGAAGAGAATCCTGCTCGTGTAGGCGTCGGGTCCTGGGTGTGCGTCGTAATAGACTAAAATTGGTCGGCCTTTGCTCCCTGCTGGATGAAGAAGACGGCGCAAGGAGGAACGTCACGAGCCTACGAAATCAGGGAGCTCAGGGCGGCTGACTTGGGCAAAGGGTTCGTCGAGACTCTGGGAAACCTGACCACCACCGGCGGCCTCACCCCCGCGGGGGCTCGGAAGATCCTCAGCATGATGAAGCGAGCACCGCTCTATCACATCCTTGTGGCCGTGGGCGCCGACGGGCAGATCATGGGGGCGACGACCCTCCTTGTAGAGCAGAAGTTCATCCACGGAGGCGGTCTTGTCGGGCACATAGAGGACGTGGCGGTCAGGAGCGGATACGAGGGGAGGGGGGTGGGGGGGTCCCTCGTGAAAGCGGCCGTCGAGTTGGCGAAGGGGCTGGGCTGTTACAAGTGCATCTTGGACTGCAGTGACGGGCTGGTGGGCTTCTACGAGAAGCTGGGGTTCCGCAGGCACGACGTCGGGATGCGGATAGATTTCAAGGGAGATCCAAAGCGGAAGCCCTAGCCGAACGGCTCTTAGCCTAGAGCGAATAGCCGCAGTTGGGGCACTGGTACCTGACCACTTCGCCCTTGTTCTCCACCTTCTCCATGAAGCCCGACCTGCAGTTCGGACAGAGGACCTCCATCGGCTCCGCCTTGTCGTCGTGCAGAAACGCGTTGAGCAGGGGCTTCCTCCCCACCAACGACCCGCCCTCGAGGTCAGCCAAGGTGACCCACCCGAGGAACTTGTCTCCGTCGAAGACGCCGAGTCTCGTGATGCCCGCCTCCAGCAGCCTCCGCTTGGCCTCCTTCGTCGAGGCATCCGCCTCGATCTTGAAGAAGGGGGACATTACCTCCTTCACCGTCACCTCCTCGGGTTTCCTGTTAAGAGGGACGAATCGGCGGAGGATCCTCCTATCGGTCACCATGCCGACGGCTTTGTCCCCGTTGAAGACCACAACTCCAGAAGAGCCCGCATCGTTCATGATCTTCGAGGCCTCGAGCACGCTGGTCGAGGCGGTCACTCGCTCGACGTTGGTCTGCATCACGTCTCTCACCTTCGCCACCCAATCCACCCTTGTCCGTCCGTGCATGGGTGCATCGGTAACATCAACCTTTCCCAAGGGGTCGCGAGATATTAGCGCGGACATGGTAAGTGCGAGGGACGGCCAGCCTCGAAACTGCTAAAGCCGGCCTCGGGGGCGAGCCGCATGAGCGGCTGTGTCCAGACCGAGAGATACAGGGTGAAGGAGGGGGAGAAGGTCAGTCTGCGCACATGGTCGCCGGCGGACACTCCGGCCTCGAGTAGGCCGAGGCCCTTGAAGAGTCGAGGAAGCTCTTGTCGAGGCTCGAGAGGCTCCAGGAGGTTCTCCACGCCGAGCACAAGCACAGGGTCCTTATCGTCCTCCAGGCTATGGACACAGGCGGCAAGGACGGCACGATCAAGAAGCTCTTCGAGGGGGTCAACCCTCAAGGAATCCGGGTCGCCCGCTTTCGGACGCCCACCGCGGAGGAGGCAGAGCACGACTTCCTTTGGATAGTGCACCAAGAGTCACCGGGAAGCGGCGAGATGGTCATCTTCAACAGGAGCCACTACGAGGGCGTGCTCATCGAGAGGGTCCACGGCCTCATCCCTAGGAAGACCTGGTCGCGCCGCTACAAGGAGATCGAGCACTTCGAGCACCTGCTTCACGAGGGCCATGCCGTCATCTTGAAGTTCTTCCTCCACATCAGCAGAGACGAGCAGAAGCGGCGGCTGGAGGAGCGCGCGACGGACCCCTCGAAGCAATGGAAGTTCAGCCTCTCAGACGTCCAGGAGAGGAGGTCTTGGTCCAAGTACATGAAGGCCTACGAGGACGCCTTGTGGAACACCAGCACGGATTCCTCGCGGTGGTACGTCATCCCGGCGAACAAGAAGTGGTTCCGTGACCTACTCGTGTCGAGGATAATCGTGGAGAGGCTCGATGGGCTCGGCATGGAATATCCAAAGGCTTCCGTGGACCTAAAGTCGGTGGCGATCTAGGAGCGTCTACTTCGTGACCAGCACGGAGCAGCCGGCGTAGTGCAAGACGCTGTTGGCGACGCTCCCCAGGAGGAGCTTTTTGAATCCGCCGTTGCCCCGCGTCCCGATCACTATGACGTCCGCGTCGTCGTGCTCCGCTAGCTGGACTATCCCCTGATAGGGGGAGACCAGGTCGGTCACCAGCTCGTCCTTTGCGTCCGCTACCCCTGAGTCCTTCGCGAACTTCACGGCCTTGCCGAGCAGCTCCCGCGCCGACGTCTCGGCGTCTTCCTCAATCTTGTCGGTAGGGACCGCCGAGCCTGGGACGCCCATAGACCAGAACAGGGTTGGGATGTAGACTACGTGGGCTACGCGGAGCTCTGCCTTCAGGCCCTTTGCCAGTTCGACTGCAGCCTCGAGCGCCCTCTGCGCATTCTCTGAGTTGTCGACGGCCACGAGGACGCGCTTTATCCCCAGACCCACGTCGTCCTTCTTCTCTCTGGGCCTGACGACCAGTGTCGCGCAAGGAGCGTGCGCCGAGACTCCGCTAGAAACGCTGCCCATGGCCGCCCTCTTGAAGCCTCCCAGGCCTCTGGTTCCCATCGCTATGAGCCCCGTCTTCTCCTGGGCTGCGTACTCGACGATCGTCTCGACCACGGAGGCGCTACCCTGGGGAACCTCTCTCTCGGAGACTGCGACCCCGGCTTTCTTGAAGACAGATGCGGCCTTGTCCGCATTGTCATCTGCCTTGTTTATCAGGCGCGAGTAGTATTCTCCCTCGAGCGGGGCCGCTTTCGCGCTTATCGAGGGAATCGCGCACAGCACGGTAACCTCAGAATTGAAGCTCTTCGCGACTTGCGCCGCGACCTCGGCGGCTTGCTGGGAGTTCGGTGACCCGTCGGTCGCCAAGAGAATGCGCGCAAACAGGCTGGGTGTGGGCATCGACATCGGGCGGCCTGAAATCGGGGGAGCTATTTTAGCGTAAAGAAGCGGGTGGGGCGCGACAAGCAGAAGCGTTGACCATCTGTCAACTCTGTTGGCGCCCCGAGCTAAAATGAGAGAAGCGATGGCGAGTGACGGGCGTAGCATGGGAGAGTCTGTCCTTCATCTCCAAATGAAGGAGAGCGTTTCGAGAGCGCTGGTTGAGGAGGGCTATTCGGTCTTCTTCGAGCCCCCGTGCGCGCCGTCGAAGTTCCTTACCTGGGCCTCTTATCGCCCCGACCTCTTGGGGATAAGGGCCAGCGCCGGGAGGCAGGAGTACGCACTGGTGGAGTGCGAGACGAGGCCCTCGGGCAGGAGGCTGGCCTCAAAGAACTTCAGGAGCGTGGACGTCCAGACGAGGTTGAACTCCGACCTGTCGCTGAGGAGGATACTGGTCGTCCCCAAGGGGACGCTTGCCGGCGTCGACTCCTCCACAAGGCGCTCTTGGGAGACTTGGATCTATGAGGGCGGCAGATTCCAGAGGTTCCCGAGGGCATGCAACACTACCACCGCCCCCGCCTCGCGCCAGTAAGCCCCCCCGAGCTGGCTGACGCGAACCACTTTTTACCTCAATCCCGCGCCCCTTGTGCGTTGCCTCGCGCGAAGAATCTGGAATCGGTGCGAGCCTTCTTCGAGAGGGTCCTGAACGCGGGAGACGTGGCGAGCCTGGAGAGCTTCTCTCACCGCGACGTTCTCGTCCCCCAGTCAGCGCCGGGAATCGAGAGCTACAGGAGGCTCCTTGTAGAGATGAGGAGCACCTTCGCCAACCCCGAGTACAAGGTCATGGACACGGTGTGCGAAGGCGAGAAGGTCGTGGTGCGATTCTCCGCGAAGGCGACGCATGCCGGGAGGTATATGGGCCTTCCCGCAAGCGGACGGGCGCTGAGGCTTTGGGGCGTGATGATATTCAGGTTCGAGGCTGGCGCGATCGCCGAGTTTTGGAGCCTTGTCGACTCGCAGGCGATCCTGAAGCAGCTCCGAGAGCTTTAGGCCGGCCCTCCGCCAACCACCTCAGCTTCGGCGCGAGCGAGACCACCCTTCCGACGACTATCACGCAAGGGGCTTCCACGTTCCTCGCATCGCCTTCGCGCTTCGCGGCTGCACGAAGCGTCATCGTCACCGTCCTCTGTCTCTTGGTCGTCCCCCACATGATTGCCGCCACCGGCGTGTCAGCGGGCTTCCCAGCCTTCAGCAGCTTCGTCGCGATCTCCTTCAGCTTGGCCGCCCCCATGAGCACCACCACCACGTCAGACCCTCCGGATATCTTCGCCCAGTCAGTCTTGCTCTTCGGGCCCGCCTCCCGGCCAGTGACCACCGTCACGGACGACGAATAGCCCCTATGAGTCAGGGGGATGCCCGCATAGGCCGGGGCGGCGAGAGCAGAGCTCACGCCGGGGACGACCTCGAACTCCACCCCGTGGTCCCGGAGGAACTCCGCTTCTTCTCCGCCTCGGGAGAAGAGGAAGGGGTCTCCCCCTTTCAGGCGGACGACCTTCCTCCCGGACCTCGCCTCTTTCAGCATGAGCTCGTTGAGCTCGTCCTGCTTCTCCCTGCTCGTGGAACCCGGGTTCTTCCCGCCGTAGACCTTGATCACGCCCGACGGAATCAAGCTCAGGACCTCGTCGCTCACCAGCCTATCGTAGATCACGACGTCCGCCTCCTTGAGCCGGAACAGGGCCCCGAGGGTCAGGAGCCCGGGGTCACCGGGGCCTGCTCCTACCAAACTCACCGTGCTCATGCTTTCGCGCTTAGGCATGGCGGGTCGCGACTCCCTTTGCCGATGCCTCCTCCAGCATCTCCTCCGCCCGCTTTCTCGCGCCGGCGTAGTCGTTCTTCCTCAATAGCGCTCCTATCCTCCTGTCACGTATCACCTTGTAGGCGAACTCCTTCCTCGAGGCCGCGTCCTTCAAGCGCTTCCTGCACTCCTTTCTGATGTAGCCTTGCAACCTCACCTGAAGGACATCCTGTCTGGTGACGACCTTCTCTATCTTGCCACGGAGAACGGCTGCCATCGCGGGGCTCCTGCCGCCCGTAGAGACGCCGACTCGAATATCCCCGATCATCGCGATTGCTGGCATATTGAAGTCATTGAGCCTGGGCTCGTCTACCACGCAGATTAGTGCGGCTCTTCCGTAGGTGGCCCGCACTACCTCAGACAGTTCCTCGTCAAGCCTGGGATTCCCGGTCGAGATGAAGACGACCTTGGGGCCTTTCTCCTTCACGGCCTTTATGACGATCTCCCGAGTAGGCTTCGCGGAGATCAGGCTCACTCGTCCTTTGCTTTTCGACGCCATTCTGCGCAGGCCGTCCGTGAAGCTCTCCCCGACGACGGTGACCCTGGCTTTCGCATCAAGCAGCTTGAAGGCTTTGTACTCCGGTTCTTTGCCCTCTCCGACGATCAGGGTCTGCTTCCCGGCAAGCACGATGTCGATCAGCATCGCTACGGATTCTCCGCCCCTCTCATCACGTGCTCGGCTAGTGCGTTCATCATGGCGCCCATGGCGGAGATGTCGGGCACAACGTCCACCCTGACGGCGTGCTCCTCAAGCTCGTTCTTCGTGGACGGCCCCACCGCAACGATGACGATGTCGGTGCGCTCTCTGAGCGCATCCCTGAGCCGCTCCTCCAGGCCATGCTCCGCCGCCACCTCGAACAGGTTCGCCGCTGCCGGAGGGCTGGTAAACGTTATCGCATCGACCTTGCGCTTCCTCCCCACTATCTCCTGTATGAGCCTGACGACTGTCTGCTCGTCGGGCGCCTTATACCGGAACCCGATGGAGCCGAGTACCTCCGCTCCCTCGGGCTCGAGGACGGTCGAGTAATGGTAGGTCAGGCATTCGAAGACGTGACGACCACCGGCGGCCAAGATTCCTTCCCCCAAGGCCTCGTTCTTGGAGCCGTGCCACAGTATCCCCACGCGCTTTCCGACCAATCCCTTCGTCTGCAGCAACCTCAGAATGCCTCTTGCAGTGGCCTCCTCTCTGGGCGGCGATGCATCCACCTTGATTCCCGTTCTTGCTAGCTCTCCCCTCGGCTTGCCGCTCCTCGCGACGACGGTCGTACGGTTCGAGTTCAACGCATCCAAGACGACGCTCGTCATCCTCAGTCGTTCCGCCGCCAGCATCATCGCGCGGACTCCCGTCGCGGTCATGAACACCGCGTAGTCTGCGCCGGCAGGTCCGACGAGCTCCCTCAGGAACGGCTCGATCTCCGAGTCGTCCATCGGGATGCTTATCCCGACGGTCGGGACGACATATGGGATGCCGCCCAAGTTCGTGACCAACGCTGACTGCTCGGGCGCTCTCCTGCTCCCCGTGACCACTATCGTCAGCCCCGCAAGAGGAAGCGAAGCGGCAGACGGCCCTTTCAAACCCTTCTCTTTGCTTCGGTCTGCTCTTAGGCCTTGCCGTTGCTCTGGAGGCTCTGGTTCGAGTAGAACGGGTCAGAGATGAGGGGGTTCGGATTGGTCTTTTTCATCAGCTCCGCGGTGTCAGGATGGCCCTTGAGGTACTCGATTATCCCGGGGAGCCCCACCCGTTTGAAGAAGTAGCCCATCTGCCCGTGCTTGCTCAGCTCCTCCGGGGAGCCCTTGGAGACATAGAACTCGAAGAGCGCGCCCGTCACTCTGGGGACGTCTTTTCGCGGCACCATCCGCATATAGATCTGCTTCGTCTGAGGGTCCACGATATATCCTCCCTGGTGGCGCCCGTCCTCCGTACCTCCGAGCTTGAGCGCATACATGTTGTATCCCGTCCCCATCCACCCGATTGTCTTGGTAGCCGGCCTGAAGCACTGTCTCTCGCATCCAGTGATCCCGATCGACTCCGTCATGTGCCCCCACTTCTCGTCGAGGTCGTCTAGCAGGTATGGCTCGAACTTCTCCGAATCTGTATAGGTCAGCCTGCACGTGTCCCTGCCAACGCACGCCCCGGAGAGAAGCCTGAGGGTCGTGAAGGGTTTGCCGTTCCTCATACCATATCCGAACGTCTTCATTTCCGAGATGAACCTCTCCTTCTCGGACACTTCAAGGCCTCCGAAGAGAAGGTCTTGGTTCGGAGTCACAAAGAGCAGGACGTGAGGGTAACTCTCGGTAAGGTGCTTCACCATGGACCGCAGGTTCCCATCCGCGCCGCCGTCGATTATCCTGCCGGTCTGGATGTAGGCGCCGTAGCAATATTTTCCGTCGGTCTCTTGCCTATTCCACCCCTGATGCAAGCGCCTCTTGCCGTAGTCGAGGTCCTCCTGCGGCATCTCGAGTTGGGCGCCCCTGGCCTTCACCTGCTCCCTGAACCAGGGGATTCCCATCTTGTAGACCACGTATTTCATCCTTGCCCAGTTCCTGTTCTTCCTGTCCCCCCATTCTTGGTGCGTCGCCACGATCGCGTCGAGGGTCTTCATCGCTCCTTCCTCCCCGCTGGCTATGCCCAGCGGCTTGCCCATGGTCGCGAAAGTCGGGAAGCCGGCTTTCTCGCCCTGGCTTCCACCGATGTATATCTGGAACCTCTCGACCTTGTCCCCACCGTCCAGGAGGGGGACCACGCCTATGTCGTCGGTCCTCACCTCGACGCAGTTATCAGGGACATATTCCCCCGTCTTTTCGTCGCGGTCGACCGCCGATATGCCGATCTTGAACTTCCTGTTCAGGAGCCTGTCACCGTATTCGAATTTCTCTCCTGTCCTGCGGTCGTCCCTAAGGTACTTCGGGTCGATTTCGAAGATCTCGATGTATGACTGAGTGGGTAGGCGGAAGTACTTGGCCGCCTTCTCGGCGAAGGCGACTCCGTCGAAGTACTTGGAATAATGAGATAGGGGACAGGCCATGAGGTTTCGGACGTTGTCGCCGCACCCGTTGAGCGTGTAGAACCCGGAACTCGCAATCTCCTGCATCACCGGAACGACGTCCTTCTTCTTCACCCAGTGAAGCTGGATCGCCTGGCGGGTAGTCAGCCTCAGAGACGGCTGCATAGTCCCCGTATACGTGTCGGAGGCGGTATACTTGCTGGCGATATCGTCTAGGACGGCCCATTGTCTCGCATCGATGGGGCCCCCGCTTGGGATTGCGATTCGGAACATGTACATGTACTCCTTCTCGTCGCCTGTCGTCGCCCTGTTGAAGTCCGTGTATATCCCGTAGGATTTCGCGAGGGTCTCGGCGACGTCTGGGAGGTCTTCGAAGCTAGTGTCCCGAAACTGGTGAGCCAGGTTCGCAGGGCTGTTGATATCGCGTATGACCACGGTCAGGCCTTTCGTGGCCAGCTTGGCCTTTTCGGGGCCTGACCAGTCTTCCTGCGGGGTGTGAAGCTCAGGCTTTATGTCGGTCATTATTCAGGATGCCGTCTCCTTTGTGCCCGATTGTAGATAAGTTACACGTAGCACCAGCTTTTCAAGCGGTCGATAACCTCTTGACCAAGCACTACATCATCCCCCTGAGTCTTCTCTCCTGACAGACTCAGCTTCGTTGCGCTCTTGGTGGCGGCTTGCGCGCTGGAGCTGCTGCTTTTCACAAGCTGACGGGCCGAACCAAATTATATAAGCGGAGTTGATGAGAATATGAATAACAGAATAGTCAGATTAGAATTAAATTACTCTGTGCGGATATAAGGCATGCGGCGCTAGCTCGCGTCCATTCTTCTCGCCATCAGAGCCCGTCGCCGACCCGCCTTCTGGGCACGAACACCGCGATGACACTACTCGCGACGCTACCGCTGTTACAAGGATTCCAGTGTACCCGAGGTCGGGTCGGCGGTCGAGGCGTTGGCGCGCGCCTTCCCGGGCTGTCCCCGAGGGAGATGCCCGAAGGTCGTCCCGTTTCGGGACTCGAGCGGGTGTGGTCAGCGAGAAATGTCCGGGGAGACGGTCTCGAGCCCCCTTGCAAAAGGACGAATCGAGAAGGCGATGGGAATAAGGCCGTTACTTGAGAATGCAACGACGCAGGGAATCTGCTACTTACTTTACCTGTCTAGATGGTCGGGGCCAGCTCTGCAGGACGACCACAATAAGCATCAGAACGGCCGCCGAGGCAAAAAAGGCGTAAGGAAGATTGTTTTGAGTTTGACCGTTGATCTGGCTTGTAGTGGCGCTCGTACCGTCTGCTGGATTTCGGATCGCCAGGCTTCCCGCCGCTCCCTCCATTGCGGGTTCCGTGTTGTAGACGACGAGTCCGCCGCCGTAGTATACCCCATCCATTAGAGTTACGCTCACTGTGGCATTGGCCGATGCGCCTTTGGCCAGGCCGGTGTTTTCCGCTGTTAGTGGGAGGGTGACGTTAATTGGTCCCCAGCTCGAACCAGGGTACAGAAACGTGCCGTTGCTGGCCATAGAAGCGTTGCCGTCGAGTACGTTGGCTCCGATGAAGACCTTAGCGATGAGCTGGTAGTTGTATATGTACTCGACCAGCCCTGTTAGCGAATCGACGTGCAAAGTGAGCGCAATCGTTAGGCTTGTCCCTACCTCGGCCGTCGAAGGATAGGAGTACTCGACAGAATATGCGGTCGCCCCATATTGCAGGGTATTGCCCAAATGCACGGTGCCTGAGGTACTTTGAACGGCCGCGTAGGTCCTCTGACTCTGAATCAACAAAACCACAACGAGAAGCAATGGAAGGAAGCGCTTGAACTTGGCTCGTTTGGTGACGCCGTCGCGGCCGTATCCGCTCTTTTGAAACATACAGACTTCTCTCTAGAAAGACAACGGTCCCATCGCCTCTAGGCTTGTCTGCGCTTCCGCAAGGGCGTTGCTCGGAGTCGCTGCGCCTGTCCAGGCCGTGTTCAGCGCACTTCCGATGATAGTCGATGCTTGCAGCCAGCGAGGGAACCCTAACAGAGTCGTGAGGGTGTTCTCCTGCCAGATTTCGTCGACGAGGTTCGCGACGGCTAGACCAGATGTCTGAAGCGCGCTCGCAACTTGAGGAGCCTCCGTTACTGAGGATCTGGAGGGAAAGTTATGATAATGACCGAGAATCTTGGCTTCCTGCGTTCCCTTGGCGGTGGCCCACTGGACCCAGAGCCAAGCCATTTCAGGCTTGTTCGAGTAGCGAGAGACTCCAACCCCAGAACCGGCATAGGGGTGGAATGCTCCTTTTGGACCTGCCGGATTCTGCGCGTAGCCTACTAGGCCAGGCACCAGCGACCGCTGATTGTCGTTCATCCAGCTTGCGTACCCGTCGAACATCAAGGCTTGGGCAGCAATTTCGTGGCCCACAGAATCGAACACGCTGTCCCAGGTGTAGGTGGCGGAGCCCGGGTCAGAATAAGGCTGGAATCGGACAAAGTCCTCGAGTGCCGCCAGCGCCGCATCGGTGTTCAAGGTCGGGATGATCTTGTTACCGTCTATCTCCCAAAGGGCTCCCCCGAAGCTTGCAAGGTGCGCTTGGTACTCGTAGATTATTGAGACATCGAGATTTGCCATGCTCGCGGACCCGAAGGGTGTCAACCCAGACTTCTGGATGGTGCGGCAGTTTTCGAAATGCTGGTCCCAAGTTGCAGGGGGCGTGAGCCCGAGCTTTTCGAATATGTCCGTCCTGTAGAATAGGATGAGGGTCGGGGTGTCGAATGGAAGGACACCGACATTACTGGCAGAGTTTCCACCGCTCCCGCCCGAAAGGTCAGGAGGGTATGTCGCGATGCGATCCCAGGAATATCGGTGGAAGTCAGCGAAATCGATTCCGGGATAGGTCAGCATCGGATATTCCTGTGCCAGCTCGTATGGAGATATGGGCAGATTGGGAAGGACGCCCAGATTCTCCACGTCCAGGCTATAGGCGTCGTAGGTGCTGCTCTTCGTGCTGGACATGACGGCGATATTCTGAAGTTGCAGGGCATAGGATTGGATGTTGTATTGGTCCCTTATTCCGGTGGCGTTCAAGAAGTCGCTGTCTATGAGCTGGGTCGAATATGGGCCGAACTCGGCCTCAAGACTGATGTCTAGCGACTTACCAGCGTAGGGGCCGGAGACCGAGTGCAGCCAACTCAAGAACTCCTGGTAGTCCGGAAGCGGCGAATACTGTGTGCTCGAGGAAATCGCGGAACTGGTCGTTGTCGATGTAGCGGAGGCCGTGCCTCCTCCGAGCAGTTTTGGATACGCTAGGTCGGCCAGTCCTAGGGAAAAAAGGCCCGCCGCAGTCGCGCTCAAACCGTAGCTTAGAAATTGTCTTCTGTTCAAACTTAGCCTGGCACCGAAGCACAACAGATAGATTGGGATGCGCGTATAAACATGGTTCCTCGCGCGAGTGGTTTTGCAGAAATCCTCTCTAGAAGCAGGGCCCGTCAAAGATTCTGACTGTGAATGCCAAGAAGAACGAGAATGTCGAGGCACCGTGCCGGGGTGGCCCGAATTATCCTCGCGCTCGCTCCCTTGCCATCAATTCATGACTGGCGAACAAGCGGATTAAGAAAGACGGAGATTGCCGCTCGTCGTCACGACTAGCATCGAGAAGCGAAAAGGTCGATGCGCCGGGTGTCAGAGCAAGGGCGTGTTAGTTGGGCGGGTCTATAATCAATCTCTCAGAAGACCTGCCAATCCGCCGATAAATTCACCGCTCGCCCGTAGAAATCCAGAAATCCGTAAATACCCATATCGCAAAGACGTCGGCGCATGACGAAGGTTTTGTCAAATAGTGTGATGAAAGAAATCTCGAAAGGAGTGAAGAGGACGCTAAACAACACGTCTCTTCGCGCGATTGCGCTCAGTCTCCTTTTCATCTTCTCAGGGATAGGCGCGTCGGTCCTCATCAACCCGGTGAGCGCCACGCCCAACTCGGCTGCGCCTTCCGCGGCGGCCCCCGTCTCGGCCGCGAGTCCGCTGACCCAGGCGGAAGCCGATTGGGGAGCTGCCAACGGCAATGGGTTCAACCAGAATTACAACCCCCAGAACCAGATTAACAGCTCAAACGCCCAGTACTTGCGCCTGAGCTGGCTCTTCCCTCTTCCCATCAGGCCCACTGCATTATTGAGTTATACAGGTACAGGAGGCAGTGGCGTTGATACGGCGCCAATGATAATCAATGGGACCATCTACGCAATAACACAGTACGGACAGGTGTTCGCCCTCAACGCGGCCAACGGCAACGTGCTTTGGACAGACGTCCTACCAATTACCCTCAATAGCACCGCCGGCATTACTGGAATCAAGGGAATCGCACTCCACCTCCACGACGGGTCCGAACAGTTCACGACGAAGCTCTTCGGTGGGACCCCGACGCTCTGGTATGCCGTTCCTGGCCTCAAAATCTACGCCATCGACGCGCTCACCGGCGCGTACGAGCTGAACTTTACTTATTTCACTGGCATGGACATGGTACAAGGTAACTCGCCCACCTCCTTAGAATCCCCTATAGCGCCCAACATCCTAATCGACCAGAACCGGGGCATTGCCATAACGTCAATCGGGAGTGGTTCCTCTCCCGCGACCGGCCGCTGCTTCTACCGCGCTTGGAACGTCCTCGTGAACCCGCCAACTCCCGTCTGGACGGCGTACTGTACGCCACCACAGCCTGGAGGCACCCTCCCCGTCAATCCATACTGGGACGTCTCCCAAGTCAATAACATGTCGAGCGCTCAGATCTTCTACCCGGGACCGTCCTATAACGGGGGCGGCCAGATACCCGGAACCGCGGTGGTCGACCTAAAGACCATTTCGAGCTCGCAGCTGAACTCTACCCTCTACAACGATTGGGGCTACCTTAGTCAGAGCGCCCAGTGCGCAGCTTACACAGGCGGCTCGTCGACAGGTTCGACCGCTGCTGGTTGGGGGGCGCCTTGGCTCTTGGGCACTGGTCCTACCAGTGGTATGGCGTTCGTCAATACAAACAACAAGGATCCCTACAACAGTCCCTGCACTCCGGGCCCAGACCTCTGGTCTGCCGCTGTCCTGGCGCTCAATGAGACCACCGGCAATTGGATTTGGGGCTTCCAGGCTACTGCTCACGACATTTGGGACTACGACTGCTCCTGGTGGCAGGCGCTGGGCAACGAATCCGTGAACGGCGCAAATACCCAGGTCCTATGGAAGACGTGCAAGGATGGGTATCTCTATGAGCTCAACGCGCTGACGGGCAAGCTCATCTGGGCGTATACGCCACCTTCAAGTGTACTGCCCCGGTGTCCGTACTGTTACATGCTAAACCCATTGAACAGCACACAGATGAACTACCCATTCATGAATCCAAAACTCAACGCGACGATATACTATCCCTCGGAGTTCGCCGGAATTGAGAACGAGGGTGCTTATAGTCCGGCTCTCAACCTCATCTTCATTGCGACCCAGAACGTCCCGCTCCTTGCATACTACGTCGGGCCCAACTCCTCCAACTATAAGACGAACTCCGGGATGGCAAACTTCCCTCCGCCTGGTGCGAGCTCTACTGCTGGAACACAAGACAACTCCACAATCACCGCGATTAACGCGGCGACCGGACAATCCGTCTGGCATCACTTCATCTCGACGCAGGGATACCGTGGGGGTCTAACCAACAGCGGCGGCATCGTCTTCGCTACATTGTCATCCGGAGACATCCAGATGCTCAATGCCACGACGGGCAACTTGATCAACGACCTCTACATCGGCGGTCCGCTAAACGAACTCGCGACCGTCGGAGCGACAATCACCGGGCAGGTGGAAATCGTCTTCCCGATTACGGCCGGCCTAGTTAGTTGGGGTACGGCTGTACCCGGTGATATCGTGGCGCTAAGCCTGCAAGGCCAACCAACGAGCGGTGCGGGATCCATTACAACCACAACGGTCGTAAGCACAGTCACAGCATCAGGCGGTCAGGGCCAGGGCTCGACCACGACTACGACGGTCGTAAGCACGTCAGTAACCACGTCAGTAACCACGTCAGTAAGCACATCAGTCTCCGGAGGCGGTTCCACCGCACTGTATGGAGTCGCGGCAGTCGCCGTCATCTTCATCATCGCAACGGGCTATCTTGCCATGACGAGGGGCAGGAAGCCCGCCTCCTAAGGAAGGCAGCGAGAACCCCGACGCCCCTCTTCTCAGGGGCTCTCCGTCTTTTTTCTTTGCGCGCAAGCCCTTTTCACGGACCTCGGGACGCTCTGGCGTCGTCACGCCTTTGCCTTGGGCGGTCACGGGGCCTTGTCGGCCAGTATGGCTATCTCCGCCTTTCGTGTTCAGGGGAAGTCCGTTCTCAACCTGTGGGACGTCCACCTATTCGTGTATGGAGCACCGTCACGGATGAAGTCGACGAGAAATGTGTGCTTGGGTTTCCCATGCCGGCGGGAGAATGTTCGCATGACGTAGCGGCCCGAGATGCGGATGCTTGAGAGACCGTGGAGACCACTTCGGACCGAGAGCACAAGAGTGCTACCCTGTCGTGGATGGGTCGTTCAAGCTTGGAATGAGGAATAACAATGTCAAGTCAAACCCGCGTTCAGATCTTTCCTTGTAGATGCTAACGAGCCAAGAAACTCAGAAGGTAGACCGACAAAGACAAAGCTGACAAACCAGATATGCGACGTTTCACAATTTGTGACGATACCTCGGTCCAATTAGACGTAGACGGGCGCATCGGCAGCAAGCGGTGCAGGCCGGTTAACGCCACGCAAGGAAACCGCTGGACTCGACCAGACGGAAAAACGCCCTCATTGATGTGCCGCTTGCCGCGTATGAATGCGAGAGAGAGGCTCCATGAGGTAAGCGAATTCGACTCTTGATGAAGTTATCTTTGGCTACCGACCTTAACATTCTTTAGGGGCTCTGTAGAAACCCTATGAGTAGAGAGTAGACCAGACTGGCTATCCTCGCTGCGTTGTATGAGATTATTTTCAGCCTCATCTCGTTGTTCTGGCCCTTCACGCGTATCGACCTCACCTCGTC
>Ga0307373_10002135_pt1 | contig 36053 bp, 31 predicted proteins | sample OX2MG_FD_202534 | JGI IMG/M metagenome (GOLD analysis project Ga0307373, IMG submission 202534) | Soil microbial communities from Risofladan, Vaasa, Finland - OX-2 | ecosystem: Environmental > Terrestrial > Soil > Coastal area > Acid sulfate soil | place: Finland: Risofladan, Vaasa | collected...
AAGCTCTGTCTCAGGCGCAGCTAACGCCGTTGAGATACCCGAGATCCTAACGGCAAAGGAACTCGAGGCTTTTCTGAGGATCGATGTGAAAACGATTTATGGCTATGTACAACGCGGGCTCATCCCATACGTTCGCATCCAATCCAACCTTCGATTTCGAAAGCAGGAAATCCTTGACTGGCTCGCAAGTCAAAGCTACTCACCGCACTCAACTGTCCACGGGAGCGAGCGGTAAGATTTCGCGCAGGTCGCCGCATCTAGCGGAGACTTCTAATTGAACGTGAGGGGGACGAGGGTCTCATCACCCAGCCACCCCTACAACGATAGTTTGCTAACCGCCCTTCGTTTCAGGCTATCGTCAGGATCAAGATACTGACGTGTTGTCTCGAGGTCACTGTGCCCAAGAAGGTGTTGCAGCGTTACGACGTCACATCCACGCTCCAAAAGCCGCGTCGCGTAGGTGTGACGGAATTTGTGCAGAGTCGCGTCTGGTACTTTGGCCCGCGATGCGATTTCCTTGAACCAGCGCAGAAGATGATTGATTCTCCCGCCTTTAGGATTCGGAAAGACCCATTCTGAATCGCGTGGAAGTTTTTTCAGGAGTGCCACCAGCGCTACGGGGATGGGAATGACACGCTCTTCATAGTCTTTGGGCGAGAACCCAGCCTTGCCCTCGCCACTCACTTTAATAGCGGCGCGTTTCAGGTCTACTTCACGCCAAGTCAAATAGTAGAGCTCCCGCTTCCGAAGACCCGTGAGAAGCAGGGTCGCAAAAATGGTTTTTTCGAATTCATCGCAGGCGGCCAACAGACGGTTGAGTTCCTCCTGCTTGTACGTGGACGGTTTACGGTGGGCCTTCTTTTTCTCATCTTTCAAGTGCTTGAAGCGAGCGCAGGGATTTGCCATCGAGAGCCCGCGCTCATTGATTAGGTAGTAGAAAAAAGTTCGCAATGTGCTCACTTCGAAATTCACCGTTCGAGGCGTAACGGGACGACCGTGGCGTTCGTTGCGTCTCTCTCTGCGTTTGATTTTGTAGTCGTCGATGTCCGCACGCGTGATGCCTTCAACATACTTTTTCTTCTCGCCGATGAGATGCTTGAAATGTTCCACAACCTGGTTGTATCGCCGGACCGTTTCGGGCTTGTCCGGTGAGTGCACCTTGACATGTTCAATGAACATTCTCGCAGCGTCATCTATTCTCGTGGAACTCCCTTCGTTCGCGGGCGGCGCAGCATGGCCTTGCGCCAAACGCTCACCGAGTAACTCGTTCTGTTTGCGCCGCTGTGCTTCGATCGCTTCACTCGGTGTCTGCCCCGCAAGCTGGCGGCAGCGCCGCTTCCCGTCCCACCACTCGAGGAAGTAGTGCCCCAGTTGCTTGTCCCAGATGTACCGGTTACCGATACGATCCAGGGAGATAAATTTCCACACTCCCTTGGCGCTGCGGATCTTTTTGATGATGCGCACGCGCTTCTTTCGGACCGAACGCTTGGAGGGAAGGGTATGCGGAGGAGCCAGGGGCAGTTCCACGAGAACAGTGTTCACGGTCAAGTCCTTGGTGTCTATTTTTGCGATTTCATAGACACCAAGACACTAGCGCGTCTTTTAAGTCATTGCAAATCCAAATGCTTGCAAAAAGTTGGCTGGGAGGCCTGGACTCGAACCAGGATAATCAGATCCAGAATCTGATGTACTGCCAATTGTACGACCTCCCATCCGGCCATTGACAAAAATAGGGCCGTGGGCACGGCCCTGCACACTACTTTATTAACGAACGATGCTTTCGTCAACCGCTCCGCGAACTTAACCTACGGCAACGTAGCCAATCGGGTTTGCATTTTGGCACTGCCGCGCTGGCTTCTTGACCGAAACAATTACTTGGGCTGGGGCGCAGGTACCTGTTCGCGGGTACAGTGTTCCGAAAAAGAAGTCCAGTACTATTGCCTTCGCTTGCGCCTCCCCGGAAAATCTCAAATTGAGGGTAGAGCGCAATGGCTAGCACCACGACAGAACTCCCCGTTTCCCCGGCAGGATCAAAATCCAAAGCAGGCAGCGACGCGCTGGAGGCCGAGGCGATTGGCCTCGAAATCTCCGTTCGGATTCACGGGTCGCAAGTAGCCGCGGTGGTGCTCGAATCAACGGAGCACGTGGAGCCATTCGAGGAAGACACGACCACGATGATCGTCTTTCCGCGCGGCGCCGTCGTCAAGCTGCGCGCTCGCGTGCGCACGGGTCATGCAATGGTGCTCACGAACCTGGCGACGAAACAAACCGCGCTGTGCCGCATCATTCAGGTCAACACGGCCCCGAACATTGCCCATTACGTCAAACTTGAATTCATTCAGCCTACACCGGGGTTCTGGGGCGTCCATTTCCCGTCGGACCCGCTGCCTTCTACACGACGTGAAGAGACTTCTGAAGTCGGTTCGGCGCCCGCACTGCCCACGCCAATCAAGTCCGAAAGGATTGCTGCAGAGCCGGCGACGCCGATTAAGCCGGCACCGATACCGCAAGTTGCGCCGGCAATCCAGAAGCCGTTCCGCGTGGACACACAACCCGTTGCTGCCAAGCAGCCGGCTCGTGACACGGTTAGTGCCACTTTGCCCAGAGACCTGCCCCTCTCGGTGCCAACGACCGAATATGGGAATGAGCGCTTCGAACAAAAAGAGGAGCTCGTACCGTTGGCTTCAGGTTCTCCAGCTCTTGAGCGCAAGACCATAAGCCAAGCCAGAGTACCTGCAGCCACGCTGGCGAAACCGAAACGCGAAACTCGCGCTACCTTGGTGGAACAGCCTATTTTCGATTCGCTCACTACGCAGGAAGAAATCTTTTCGCGCGAAGAGGCCTCTACCGGGAACATTGGGGAGCTTGAGCAGAATCTTGCGCGTCAAGCGAGCACAGGAGCGTCGCGGAAGACTATCGCTGCGATCGACTACTCCTCCCTGCTGCAGCCAAGCGCGACACCGAAGCCGCGGTCGAAAGTATTGATGTTCGCTGGCGCGACGGTTGTCGTATTGGCATTCGTCGCGGCAGGCGCAATGTACATGCGCCGGAATTCGATGGGCACAACGCTGACATCCAGCGCCGCGCCAGCACCCTCACAATCCATATCGGCGCCGGCTGCTGCGACGCCGCATCCTGTGGAAACATCGGCAGCCGCAACACCATCCTCCGGTTCGGACGTATCCGACCAGACCTTGCCCAGCGCCACCTTCTCCGCAGTGGACCCAGAGCCTCGGCAGAGCTCGATCACCGCGCCGCCAATGCGCACTCCGTCGCCGAAGAGCGCCGCTTCCATGAGCCATCCGACCATCTCCACGGGCATCGCGAACATTTATGCTGGCGATTTGAAGGCACGCGTACAAATCACGCCGGGCGCAGCGGCTCACATGAGCGCGCCAGTGCCAGATGTGACTGCCTCGGAATCCAAGGAAATGCCAATAACACCTAGCGGAAATCTCGGATCGCTTGTGCCGGGCGCGGGAGGTTCGAATCTGGTCGCGCCAGCTCCGGTAAAGCCTGAGCCGGTGCAGGGTGGCAAGGTTCAGCTTCCCAAGCTGATATCGTCGGTCGCGCCTGTATATCCGCAGCTTGCGGCGACGAATCACGTGGAAGGCGAAGTGAAAATCCAAGCGGAGATCAATGCTTCGGGCAGAGTGACTTCGACAAAGGCAATTTCCGGACCAATCCTTCTGCGTTCGGCCGCGATGGACGCCGTCCGCCAGTGGAAATATTCGCCCGCGCTGCTGGATGGAAAACCGATTGCCACGCAGTACGCCGTTACGGTGCGCTTCCGATTGAATCAGTAGCACCAAACTCTGTTCCTCATTCTGTTTCTCGCTCTAGTTTTCGATTCCAAGAATTGATTGTAAGGAAGCCGAATGCGAATGGCTTATTCGGCGGGGATCAGGCGTTTGTTGCGGATGTAATATTCCGAGCCGCGCCATTCGATGCGGCGCTTGAAGAAGCTCATCTGCCACACAGCAACGGAAGCGCATCGCGCAGCGGCGGAAGATATTTTTTTCACTGCAGCGGATTACTGAGGCATCGTGCCAGGCGAATCGTTCGCGCGAATGACTTGCCGCAGAGCAATTTTCCCATCTTTGGTCAGGGTAAAATTCTTTCCCCTCCAAACTGCTTTGGAATTGCAGTAACTCGCACACCACACCAGGAAACCGAGAAAGTCGCGCAGAGGGTAGAGCCAAGCGAATCGGACTGCCCGCGAGTCATGCACGACAATGCCTCCGACCACCGCAGACTCAATCATGCGGTTCGCCAGCGCCATTCCAAAAAGCCAGAGGCCCAGAGCTAAATGCCCTGAGCATGCTCCTGCGAAAAAGCCCAAGATGCCGAAAGGCATAGCGAGTGTCATCAGCGTGCCTAGATGTCCCTTCGGACGCGAATAACGCGTGCCAACCGCCCAGCGCACTTGCCGATTCCACATCTGGCGCGCTGTCATCGGTGGAACAACGTGCGTGACCGGATGATTGGAGAGAAGAACGCGATAGCCTGCCTTTTCGATCAGATTGCCAATCATAAAATCATTGGAGAAGTACTCGCCAACCGCTTGAAAACCGCCAATTTTCTCAATGGAATCCTTACGGACCGCAATAGTGGGTCCCAGACCAAATTTCATCCCTTCGAGAAGGTTTGCCACCAGAACGCCGGCCGTCATTTCCACTGACATGCCGAGGGCATCCATGAGCGACCAGAATCCGCGCGTGCTTGCGCCGCGATAAACGCAAGTCACCATGCCTACGCTGGGATCGAGGAGCGCAGGACTGATTTCGCGCAAGTAATCCGGAGTTACACTGACATCGCTGTCACTGGTAACCCAAATATCGTGTGCGGCGACTTCACCCATCCGATAGAACGAATATGCTGGGGGGTTAAAAAAACCAGGTTTCCCGGTTACCAGCACTCGCACGCGGACGTCCGGATACTTGGCGCTGAGTTTCCGGACTATTTCAAGCGCTTGGTCGTCTTCGTCATCTGCCGCAAAAAGAATTTCAAAAGAGGCATATTGCTGCTCGAAAAAACTTCGTAGATTCTCTTCAAGCTGCGGTTCCATTCCGTGCAAGGGCTTGAGAATCGAAACGGGAGGAAGGTCAGGCGTTTTATTTGCTGCGCGTCTGGACGATTTGCGCAAATAGCAGACCCCAATAATGACAAGTGCAAGATACACCGTCGTAGAAATGGAACCAACGATGGCAAATAGCAAAGCAAGCCTGGCAGCGATTACGATCATTTGTTTTTCTGAAAACTGGTGGCACGGTTTCTTTCGCCGTGTTCCGCAGGAGGGTCTTCTTGCGAAAACATACGCAGAAAAGGGTGGATCGTTTTCGGGAGGAGTGCGGAGATGACCTCGGAAGCGCCCGACTCGCACAATTCTTCCCATCGGCGGCATGCCGCATTCCCCGCACAACTCGCGTCTGCCGCGCATGCCGCCCGGGCCCCGGCGGCGAAATCCTTGACAACGAGGCTCTGCTCTGCGGAAACACAAAACTTGGACGCTGCAAGCGCAAGAATTTCCGGATGCGGATTCTGTCGAAGAACGTCCCGTTCCGTAATCACGGCGGCAAGACGCGAGGCGATCCCAAACCGTCGGAGCGTCTCCCGCGCCCGTTGCCACGTATCGAGCCTGCCCGCAGAGATGACGGCTTGCATTACGCTCCAGCTCCTACCGTACGCCGACCGGCGAGCACGAGTCTTCGGTTCCGCACGTAATATTTCGTCCCATGCCATCGAACACCGCGGCAAAAGAGGCTCAGAACCCAGACAATGAAGGCGAGGCTGTCTCGGAAAGGCAAGAGCCACAGCTTCTTCCTGACCAGCGGATCCTTCAGGCCCCAGACACCAACAGTCCACGCCATGGTTCCGCGAAGTATGATGTACGCACACCAAAAAAACCACACGATCGCCGGTGCCGGAGCGATGATCGAAACGAGTGCCGCCCAAGCCAAACCGTGCGTGAAAATCAAGGTAAGTCCAAGCGCCGGCCTCGAGAACCGAACCGCCATATTCCAGCGTAGTTGGCGGTGAAATGCCTCTTGCCAGGATTCAGCCGGATACACCGTATCTACCGGCTCCTGCGAAAGCACAATGCGGTATCCCAGCGCATGAATGCGATGGCCCAGTTCGTAGTCATCCGAGAAATGATCGACGAGCGCCTCGAAGCCTCCGATTTCGGCGAGGTGCTTCTTCGTGGTGGCCATGGTCGCACCCAGCGTGAAATCCACGCCGCCCAGTTGCCACGCCGAGAGCACGCCTGCATCGAAATCCGATGTATTCCCCAGCGCTTCCATTTCGGAGACAAGCGTTCCATCCGTGATTCCGCGATAGAGGCACGTGACCGCACCGACTTTTGGATCTGCGAAGGGCGCCGCGACGGCGTATAAATATCCCGGCGCCACGCGAATATCGCTGTCGCTGATAATCAGAATATCGTGTTTCGCCTCGCGCACCATGCGGCAGAGCTTGTTCACTTTGTCGCCGGTGCCCAACCGTTCCGCGCCAATCAGCAGCCGGATCTTGCATTGCGGAAAATCGTGAATCAGTTTCTCGATGACTGGAATGGCGGGATCCGTATCTTCTGTGACGCCGAAAATAATTTCGAATTCGGGATATTCCTGCCGGCAGAAGCTCGCGTAATTCTCGTACGCCTCGCGGTCCAGACCGCGCACAGGTTTCAGGATGCTGACCGGCGGGGTAAATTCCTTCGAGATTGGCGAGCGGTTGCGGAAGAAGCGCCGTGCAGCAGTGATAGCAAGCAGGTAGTAGCCGAAAGGTCCTAGCGCGAGCGCCAGCAGCGACCACCGCAGGACTTCATGCCACATGGCCAGCCTTTGATCTGATACCGGAACGGTCCCGGGACGTCTTGCTTAGCCCACGCAAACCAGGAGGACTCCAAGGCAAACCAGCGCAACGCCAATCCAGCGCCGGGGCTCGACGCGCTCGCCGAGCAGGAATTTGCCGCCAAAGGCGCCCAGCACGTAGCTGAGGGCCGTCACGGGCACGACGAAGCTGACGTTTTCCCAAGAAAGCAACATCAACAACGAAAAAAACGAAATCGTCATAAGACTAAGGCCGAACCACATCCAGCCGCTGCGGAAGGCGCGCAGGATCACACGCAGCAAATGGTGCGGGTAGAAACTCTGCACCTCGCCGACGCGCTTCATTGTATGCGTGACGGCCAGCTCGCCGCCTGTTCCGCCGAAGATCACGATGAAAAGAAACGCTGCGTCGCGCCCGGTCATCCTTCCTCCGTCGTGCGCGGCGGCGTTCCACCCACCAGCAGCACACCGATGCAAATCACCAGCACGCCGATCCACCGCATCCGCGGAATCACTTCGCCGAGGAGCAAATAGCCCAGCACGGCCACGAACAAATAACCTGTCGCCGAGGCCGGTTGGACGTAGCTGTAATCGGCCCAGGAGAGCACCAGCAGATACGCGATAAAAAACAGCAGCAGCGAGGAAATCCCCAGCCAGATCGACCCCGAGTGGAATGTCCTGTCAAACGTAGCGAGCAGCGCTTCGGGTCGCCAGTTGGAGACCGCGCCGATTTGCCTCATGCCTTTGCGCAGCAAGACGTCGCCGAGCGACCCGAAAATTGCCATCAGGCCAATCAGACAGATCGTCTTGCCGTGCAACCGATGAGGAAGTTTCATGCGCCCTGTGTTTCCGTGGGGAATTCCGTGTTCGCATGCGACGGAATGGTCGTCACGGATACAGACGGAGGCTGGTTCTTCGCGGGTCCCTTGCCACTCTTCGCGTATTTCAACCGCTCGGCGCGCAAGCGCAGGAACGAAACCGCTTCGTGGAACAGGCGTTTGCGCTCATGCGCATCCCAAAGGGCCTCACGAACGATTCGCCACGCGACGCGCGGACGGAAATAATAGGAATCATAGAATTGGTTTACCGCGTTCATCATTTCTTCGCGGCTGAGTCCCGGATATTCGAGGTGCGGAAGCTGGTGGCCTCCCGAGTCGGCAAGCGCTTCGGTGGCGAGGAATCCGTTCGCCGAAGCCAGATTGTAAAGCTCCGTCCCTGGATAGGCGTGCGCCATAGAAACCTGGATGGTTTCGGAGTCGAGTTCTCTGGCAAAGTCCATCGTCTTCTGTATCGTTTCCTTGGTTTCGCCCGGCAGGCCAATAATGAAGTCTCCGTGAACACGTATTCCGACCTTCTTGCAATTCGCCGCAAACGTGCGCGCCATTTCGATGGTGGCGCCCTTCTTGATGTTTTTCAAGATTTGCGGGTCGCCAGATTCGAAGCCGACGATGAACAACCGCGCGCCAGCGTCCGCCATGGCCGCGAGCGTTTCATAATCGCTGTGGACGCGCGCCGTGCAGGACCACTGGAATCCGATCGGCTTGAACCGCTTACACAGCTCGAGGACGCGGTCTTTGCGAATGTTGAAAGTATCGTCGTCGAAGAAGAATTCCTTCGCTTGAGGGAACATGCGGTGGGCCTGTTCGAACTCGCGAGCGACGCTGTCAACTGAGCGGACGCGCCATGTGTGGCCCGAAAGGGTCTGTGGCCAAAGACAAAAAGTGCATTGGGCCGGGCAGCCTCGCGTGGTGTAGAACGAAACGAAAGGATGAAGCAGGAAGGGCACGTTATAACGTTCAATCGTCAAATCCCGTTTGTAAACGTCGGTCGCAAACGGCAACTCGTCCAGCTCTGCGGTATGCAGTGGCGCGCGCGTGGGATTGTGGACGACTTTTCCATTTTTGATGTAGCTGGCATTAGCGATCTCGCCAAGCGGCTTCCCATTCGCGAAATCCGTGACGGCATAATCGAATTCGCCGCGTACGATGAAATCAATATCCGAACTGGCCAGCAAACTTTCTTCAGGCTTGATTTGCACGTGCGGGCCGACAAACGCGACTTTCAGTCCTGGGTTCAATTCCTTCATCTTTCGGACAAGCTTCAAATCGCTCTGAAACCCGACCGTCGATGTGAACAGCACCAAAAACTCGTAATCCTTGGATATCTCAATGGTTTGCTGCGGCGACACCTTGTGTGGAGGAGCGTCGAGCAAGCGGCTGCCTGGCAGCATTCCGGCGGGATAGGTCAGCCAGACCGGATACCAATAAGATTCAATTTCGCGTGTTGCCGGCCAGCGAGAACCGGCGCCGCCGTCGAAATTTTCGAAGCTCGGGGGATTGAGCAGCAGTGTTTTCATTACCGACGGCATTCAACATCCTCCTGGTTCTGGACGGCCAAATAGACAAAGACCTGCCCATGCGAAGAAATTCATTCTACTCGAATTCATACCGCGCGAATAGAAAAGCTTTGCGAAATGTTCCCTCAATGAAACGCCTGGGCAAGCTGCCCCGTGGCCTGTAACAGATCAAGCTGCGCCTTTTCGCGCGAAAGATTCGCGTCGAGAAATGCCAGCCACTTCTCATTTTCGAGGACTCTCGCCTGCTCTAAATCGCGCAATGTCGCCCGGCCCTGATTGAATTTGACTTGAACATCCTGGAGTTGCTGCTGTGCGAGTTGCAAATCCAGCTGCGCAACCTCCGTGCCCGCGTCCATTTCGCGGAGCGTCCGGACTTTCTGCTCGGCGCCAATGCGTACGGCGCGTTTATCGCTGGCGAGTTCCAAATCTGCTTCGTTGAATTGGCTGTGCGCCAATGCCGCGGCGGCCGATGTATGCGCGCTGAAGATAGGAATCTGGATCTGGACGCCGACATTGACGTTGTTCCGCTGGAAATGGTTAAAAAACACGTCATAGTTATTGAACTTGCTCAACACACTGTATTCGCCAACCAAAGAAATTGTCGGCCAATAGGCCGCCCTTGCACCCTTCAGCAAATGCTCGCGAGCGGTCCGCTCGTTTTCGGCTTCTCGAATCATGGGGCTGTGCTCCAAGGTGGCTGTCACTACGTTGGATGCAGGTTCGGTCGCCTGGGAAGCTAGTACTTCTGATGAAGATACTTCCACGGGCTGATCGGGTGCGAGACCGGTCATGTCGCGGATTTGGTCAGAGAGGATTTCGTCCCGGCTCTCATATTGGACAACGCGCTGGTTTGTCTTCGCTAATTGCAGTTCGTCTTCCGTTATGGTGACGGGCAATTCCATTCCTGCACCGGCGCGTTGCTGCGTCACATCAAGGATTTTTTGCTGGCTGTCGCGCTCGCCGCGAAGCAAATCGAGCGAGTGGCGCACGTCGGCCAACTCCAGATATGCCGAAGCCGCACGAACCATGACGGTGTCGCGCATGTTCTGGTATTCGATCTCCTGATTCTTAGCGCGATCTTCGTCCGCGTGCAGAGTCCCGCGCTTGACCGGATCGATAAGGGCTTGCGTATAAGACATTTCGAACACGGAGGGCGCCGCGCCCCCGGGAGTCTGCGGAAAACCATTCGTGTATGCCGCCCCTGAACCGGTATAGAGATTGGGACGGAATTCCGCGCGGTCCACTCCGGCGACATTTTGAGCAACCGTGTAGCGAACGCGCGCCAGAGCCAGGTCGGGGCTGTGCGCCAGCGCGAGATCCACCACTTGGTCAAGCGTCAGTACACCTGCTCCAGTTTGCGCTTGTGGCTTTGCGGGCAATTGCGATACCAGCGTTTTCTGCGCTGGCGCCATGGCGTGGATCGTGGTTGGCGCCTGTAACTGTAGTTTGAGTGGCTGCGGAGGTTGCTGCGCCAATAAGGGCGCGGCGAGAATTGTGGCGCTGATTGAACTGCAAATCACGACCAGCCCTAGAAAATTCATTTTTATTTTATTCATAGTGTAGGGATTCCACCGGTTGAAGTTTTGCCGCCTTGCTGGCGGGTAGATAGCCAAAAAACACCCCCGTGGCGCACGATACAACAAACGCGAGCACTACAGAAGGCCATGAAATTGGAATCGTAATGCCGGCGGAGACGGGGAAGAGTTGGACAACCGCGGAAATGAAAAACGGGATGATCACCGCCACGATGATACCAACAAGCGCGCCGGCTCCGCTGATGATCGTCGCCTCGGTCAAAAATTGATAGAGAATTTCTTGCCGCCGGGCCCCAATGGCTTTTCGAATTCCGATCTCCCGCGTGCGCTCCGTCACGCTGACGAGCATGATATTCATGATCCCGATGCCGCTGATGACCAGCGCGATCATGGCAATGAGCAGCAGCACAATTGTCAGCGCCAGCGAGATGTGCTTCGCAGTCTCGAGAATGGATGACAAGTTTAGGACGCTATATTCCGCCTCCGGCCGGTGCCGTGCTTTCAAAATTTCCGCCACTTCCTGCGTCACGAGGGCGACGTCCTGCGGACTGTCGGCCTGCGCATAGAACGTCCGGATGGAGCTCTCGCCCGTGTAATATCGAATCAACGGGAACGGCACGAGCACGGAATCGGTGGCAATTTCCGTTTGCCCAAACGTCTGGACGCGCTCGCGGAATACGCCAATTACCGTAAAACTCAAATCCCCGACACGAATATTGCGCCCGATGGGATCGTCGTAGGGGAACGCAGCCTTGGCCATGTGCTCCGTGAGCAGGCAAACTTTACTGCTGCTGGTGAAATCGCCGTCGTCGAAATAGCGCCCGCTCACAATCAGAAAATTGCGAATTTGCTGGAATCCTTGTGTAACCCCGACGAGACTCACCGGCCGTGCGGCGCCGCCCGCAACGACGGTCATGGCTATGTCGTGCGATCCGGCGACTTGCGTAACCTGTGGAATTCCCTGCTTCACGGCTTTCAGATCGGCCATTGAAATCTGATCGCTAAGCGCCGTGGTTTGTCCCACGCCGGATTCCACCAGCGAGGCGTATACGATGTTCGAACCTACGGCTTCGATCTGGCCGATGATGAAGCGTTTCCCGGCCAATGCTACCGTCACCACAAGCACAATGCAGGCGCTGCCTATGACCACACCAAGCATGGTGAGCATCGCCCGCAGTTTGTTCGCGCGCAGCGAATCCATTGCCAAATTCCAGGTTTCTCCCCAAGCCACGTTTTCAACCTTTTCCCGAGGCGGCGTGCCTTGCGCCCACTATAGCAAATCCAATTTCTGCGCAGCCCAATATTTCTTGACGCCACATGTGCTGCCCATTACGATGCGTCTAGCGAGCCCTTGGGACGCCTGAAATTCTCCGGGCGACGCTCTTTCGTAAAGTGCGGGATCGCAAGGGAAGCCGGGAGAACGTGCGGAAGAATGCCCGAATAAAATGATCGAAGGCAAACGCATCGCGGTGGTTATGCCCGCGTACAATGCAGAGAAGACGCTCGAAGCCACAGTCCGGGATCTTCCCGACGTGGTTGACATTAAAATCCTAGTCGACGATTCGAGCACTGACCGCACGGTTAAACTGGCCGGTGAGCTCGGCTTGCGCGTCTTCGTCCACGACCGCAACTACGGATATGGCCGGAATCAGCAAACGTGCTACCGGGAGGCTCTCGCCGCCGGCGCTGACATCGTCGTAATGCTTCATCCCGATTATCAATATAATCCTGCCCTCGTCCCGTCGCTCGCGGGACTGATCGCCTGCGGCAGTTGCGACGTGGCGCTCGGCTCGCGCATTTTGGGCGGCGGCGCGCGGCGTGGCGGTATGCCGCTCTACAAGTATATTTCCAACCGGCTGCTTACCGCGTTCGAAAATTTGCTCCTCGGCGCGAAGCTGTCCGAATACCACACGGGTTATCGCGCGTTCGGCCGTGAAGTGCTGCTGGCGCTGCCGCTGCTCGAAAATTCAGACGATTTCGTTTTTGACAATGAAGTGCTGGCGCAAGTCTTGTTTTTTGGATTTCGTATTGGAGAAATTTCCTGTCCGGCACGCTATTTCGAGGAAGCCTCGTCGATCAACTTCCGGCGGAGCGTGCGCTACGGCTTCGGCGTCCTCGGCACTTCGTTCAAATTCGCGCTGCAAAAGGCCGGCATCATGCACTTCCGCATCTTCAAGGAAACTGGCCGTAAACTCGACCTCAATTATTATTCGAACGGCGCCCATGAAGTTGCGCCTGTGCGTGTGTAGGATGCCAGCATCACAGGAACGTCCATCGCTGGAAAACTCGACCGAAGCGCGACCTTATTGTCCTGCCGGAATACATGGAAGCGGAGATTCGCGGTCACGTAAATTGAGGAACGCGGCGTGAAGCGGAAAGACGTCGCCCTTCTTCTGCTGCTGACATTTGCTGCGCTTCTGATTCACGGCTATCACCCAAGGTCGGAAGACGCCGAGATCTATGTTCCCGGCATCGTAAAAATCCTCCATCCCTCCTATTACCCCTTCGGCCAAGAATTTTTCGAGACGCATGCACACCTCACTTTTTTTCCCAACCTCATCGCCTGGACGGTGCGCTTAACGCATTTCTCGCTCGACTGGGTGCTTTTCCTCTGGTACCTGGTCTCCGTTTTTCTTCTCCTTTTTGCCTGCTGGAAAATCGCTTCGAAATGTTTTTCGTCTCAGGCGGGGCGGTGGGCCGCCGTTGTTATGGTCGCGGCGTTGCTTACCTTGCCCGTGGCGGGTACCGCTCTGTACATTTTTGATGCGTATTTGAATCCGCGCTCCTTCTCGGCATTCGGAATTGTTTTCGCCATTGACGCGGTCCTTGAAAGGAAATATTTCGTCACTACTTTGTGGCTTATTCTCACCGCGGTCATTCAGCCGCTGATGGCGGTGTTCGGTCTGGCTTTTGTCTTGCTCCTTCTAATACTGAACAAACGGCGAGTTCCACCGGCTTTGGCTTCAGTCAGTTCAGCCATGTTGTTGATCCCGGGATTTTCACTTAGGGCGCCATCGGCTGCGTATTGGCAGTCCCTGCAAGGCCATTCATACTATTTTTTGCTCCGCTGGCAGTGGTACGAGTGGCTCGGTATTATCGGGCCGCTCGCGCTGTTGTGGTGGTTCAACCGCATCGCGCGGAAGCAAGGCCGGGCGGTGCTTGCGCGCTTGACCTGGGCGCTATTTCTTTTCGAATTGCTTTTCTTCGCGGGTGCATTGCTTGTGACAATTCCACGGAGTCTTGAGATTTTCGCGCTTTATCAACCCATGCGCAGTCTGCAATTGGTTTATCTATTTCTATTTCTTTTTGCCGGCGGGATGCTGGGTGAATGGCTGCTGCATAATCGGCCGATGCGCTGGCTCTTGCTGTTTATTCCCATTTGCGCCGCCATGTCTTTCGCGCAGTTCCAGCTCTTTCCCGGCGACCGGCATGTCGAGTGGCCTGGCGCGCCACCGAAAAATCCGTGGGTGCAAGCATTTGTCTGGATCCGCGCCAACACTCCGGAAAACGCCATCTTCGCTCTCGATCCAAATTACATGGCCCTGCCGCGAGAAAATTATCAAGGCTTCCGCGCGATCGCCGAACGCAGCCGACTGGCCGACGCGACAAAAGATTGGAGCGCCGTCGCGCTCTATCCGGAGCTACCGCTCGCTGATGATTGTCTGGCGCAGACGAGAGCCACACGGGGATGGGAAAACTTTGGCCCCAGGGATTTTGCGCGACTGAAGAAAACTTACGGCGTCACCTGGGTCGTCCTACAGCAACCGAACGCGGCGGCCATCGATTGCCCCTATCGAAATTCAGCGGTCGAGGTTTGCCGCCTCAATTAGCCACTATGCGTCGCCCCTTAAATGGCCGGAACATTAAGGACCAGCGTTCAACTGGATCAAATAACGGCGTATGGCGTCTTGCCACGGGGGAAGCAGCGCAAGACCTTCGCGTTTGAGCCTGGCATTTTCCAGTTGCGAATTTCTTGGCCGTGGCGCCGGCCGTTTCGTCTCTTCGCTCGCAATGGGGATCACGGGCGTGTCTCCAAAGCCTGCCTGCCGCAAAATCTCACGCGTGTAATCGACTCGCGTGGTGAATCCCTGATTCGTCAGGTGATAAATGCCGTGAGAACCGCGATCAAGAATTTGCTCGATGCCCCGCGCCGCGTCGAACGTGTATGTGGGAGCGAGACGCTGGTCCTTCACGATTTGCAGTGGCTGGCCTTTGCGCCCAAGATCCACGACGAGCGAGACGAAATTCTTGCGATACGGCCCGAATACTCCGCACACGCGCACAATCCACGAGCGCTCAAGATTTCCCTGCACTTCCCGCTCGCCTTCGAGCTTGCTCCGCCCATAAACGCTTAGCGGCTGCGCCTCGTCTTCTTCAACGTATGGTTCCGGCTTTCGCCCGTCGAAAACGTAGTCGGTGCTGATATGCATCAGCGGAATGCCGAACTGCTTGCAGGCCAGAGCGATATTTCGGGGCCCTTCGGCGTTCACGCGGAATGCCAGCTCGGACTGGCTTTCGCAAGCATCTACATCGGTAAATGCCGCCGCGTTCAACACGCTATCCGGCTGTGCGGCTTCAATCGCTCGCGCAATCGCTCGACTGTCGGTGATGTCCGCCTCGCTGTGGCTTGTGGCGACAATTTCGTGGCGTGGCGCGAGCACTTCGGTAAGCGCGCGAGCAAGCATTCCATCTTTGCCGGTGATGAATATTTTCAAGGTGGTTCAGAGCTGGGCGAGCGTGGCTCGCCGCTTTACGTAGAATTTTTCGTAGTAGGCCTGATATTCACCGCTCTTGGCTTCCTGCACCCAATCGGAATGAGTGCGGTACCAATCCACCGTGTGCTTCAGTCCCGCGTCGAGATCGACCTTCGATTCCCAGCCAAGCTCATGCCGTATTTTCGAATCATCGAGCGCGTAACGCCGGTCGTGCCCCGGACGATCCTGAACGAACTCGATTAGCCCGTCAGGAGCGTTCAGTAGTTTCAGAAGGCTGCGCACAATCCCTATGTTGGGCACCGGGCGTCCGGATCCAATATTGTAAATTTCTCCGACGCGGCCTTTCTCGAGGACAGCGTCAAGCGCGCGACAATGGTCTTCGACGAAAATCCAGTCGCGTTCATTCAATCCGTCGCCATAGACGGGCAGCTTCTTTCCGTCGAGCGCGTTCGAAATCATCAACGGGATCAGTTTTTCGGGGAATTGAAATGGCCCATAATTATTCGTGCAGCGTGTGATGACGGCGGGAATTTTGTGCGTCTGGACGTAACTGCGCACCAGTAAGTCGGACGCCGCCTTGCTCGCCGCATACGGGCTGTTCGGTGCGAGTTGCGATTGCTCGGTCGCGGACTCCTTGGGCCCCATGCTGCCGTACACTTCGTCGGTGCTAACGTGCAGGAAGCGAGGAATTTTGTGTTTCCGCGCCGCTTCGAGCATCACCAAAGTGCCTTCGACATTCGTGCGAATAAACTCGCGCGCTGCGGCGATACTGCGATCCACGTGACTTTCGGCTGCAAAGTGCGCGATGGCGTCAAAAGGCTCTTCGCACAACCGGTCAACGGCGTCGGCGTCGCAAATATCGCCGCGCACAAATTTATAATCCGGCTGCGAGTCAATGTCGGCGAGATTCTGAAGATTCCCGGCGTAGGTCAGCTTATCGTAGTTGACAATTTCAGCGCCTGGATGCGTTGCGAGGAAATAGCGAATGAAATTAGAACCGATGAAGCCAGCGCCGCCGGTGACCAGAAGTTTCATCGTCTGCTTCCAGATGATTTACCGCCGCCGTAGGTTCCCGGCATACCAAAACATCGGATCATTGTAAGCAACACGGGCTTGCAGGGCTTCCCGAACACACAAAGGTCGGTGAGCCATCAATCGCGACCGTTCCGGTGATTTTAACTCTTGTTCCCCGAACTGACGGTTCTTGTCCCCTTAACTTTATTTGCTCCGCCCTTTGCCACTAAATTATTTGCAAGCAGCAGCGAGTCAAACGTTCCCGCGTCGGTCCACCAACCGTCGAGAAGGCTGTGGCCCAAGGAACCCTCCGCAAGATACTGATTGTTCAAATCCGTGATTTCCAATTCGCCGCGGCCCGAGGGTTTGAGGGTGCGGATTTTCTCAAAGACCGTCGCGTCGTAAATATAAAAGCCTGTCACTGCGAAATTGGACTTGGGCTGCTTTGGTTTCTCTTCGATCCGGACGATCCGATCGCCCTCGAACACAGGAACGCCGAACCTCTCCGGATGCGGCACTTCTTTCAGAAAGATGTGCGCGCCGCGGCCCGTGCGCTCGAACTCCTCGCAGCCGCGGATGATATTCGTCTCAAGAATGTTGTCGCCAAGAGCAACGCAGATCGAATGACCGTCGGCAAAATGTTCGGCTAGCCGTAGCGCATCCGCAATGCCGCCTTCGCCCTCCTGGTACGCGTAAGAAAGATGCCGCAAGTTGAAATCTTTCCCGTTACCAAGCAGCCGCAAGAAATCTCCCGCACTGTGCCCACCCGTGACCAGCAGGATGTCGCGAACGCCCGCGTCTGCCAGCGTCTGCAGCGGATAAAAGACCATGGGCTTATCGTAGATTGGCAGGAGGTGCTTGTTCGTCACACGGGTCAGCGGAAATAGCCGCGATCCGGTCCCACCAGCGAGAACCACTCCCTTCATCTTGAGCGCTCCTAGACCCGTGGGACATCCCCATGCAAAAATAACCTAGTGAATTGACTTCTCCAAGGCATTAAGTTGCTTGCGCGCATCTGCTCGTCGCGGATCAAGCTGCAATGCAGCGCGATATTGCTCCGCAGCCGCCATCTTATTACCTTCTTTTTCGTAGAGACGTCCGAGCCAGTAACGCGCGGCCGCGTGCGACGGCCAGTCGGTGCGCTCCGGTGAACTGGCGACGTACGATTTCAAATCCTCTTCCGCAACCGTGAAGTCCAACCCGCTCAACACATCTGCCTCGCCGCGGTAGAACGCTAACCGAGGATCTTTGGCGTTGACTTGCGCGGCAGCATCAATGATCTTCTGCACTTCCGCGCCATTATTCTGACCAGCATAGTAGTCGGCGATTTCCAGATACGGCCCCACCTTTTGCGGCTTCATCTCCAACGCCGCATTGTACTCGGCCACAGCCTGATCGCTCTTCCCGACGTGATTGAGATAATCGGCACGGGCGAGGTGCCCTATGAGCGGATCGAGCTTGGAAATTTCATTCACCTGCTCGAGAGCATCCTCGTTGCTCCCGCCAACAATCCATGGCGCATCCAGCAGGTATTCTTCCAAGTCGCGACGCGCCTCAATATTCGACCCATCGAATTGCACCGCAGCCAGAAATTCTTTTTTCACGCGGCGCGCCAGCAAAAAACTGCGATCGCGGTCCGCCTTTCCGCCGTAAGCGCGGCCAAGCCACTCGTGGTACAGGGAAGAATTGGGGGTCAGCTGTACCGCCTTCCCAAACTCGCCGATTGCGTTATCGTAGTCGCGCACTTCGATATAACAACGTCCCAGCCAGTAATGAGCTGTGGCGTTGCCGGGATTCTGCGAAATCAAGGCACGCAGCGTATTCATTGCCATACTGTAATTCCCTGCTTCAAATTCGCTCTGGATCGAGCCGAGATCGTCCGCCGAGGCTACACGCGACGCAGGCAAAAGTAACACCATAGACACTGCAATCGACGCGAGAAGCTGCTTCATTACTGTTTTACCTCCGCAGGATGTACGTTCATTCCGTCGCGCAGCGCGATGTCGCCCGAAAGCGCCACGATCTCACCACTTTTCAAACCTGAAACCACTTCGAATTCCGTCGGATTTGCAATCCCAACCTCCACATCGCGGCGATGCAGAGTGTTGTTCTCGACGACCAGCACAAAGTGGCGCGACCCATCCGTGTGCACCGCACCCCGCGGAATCACCAGGACGTTTTGCCGGTGGCTGACTACGATTTTCACGTCTACATTGATATTGGGGATCAGCTTCAGGTTATCGTTTGCGACCGAGCACAGCACTTCACCGACACTGCGTAATTGCAGCGTCGTCACCTCCTTGGGAACAGTCTCGGTCCGGCCAGTCCAGACTCGCCCCGGCAGCGCATCCCATGTAATTTCCACCGGCTGCTTCGGTGCGAGCACGCCCAAATCAGGTTCGTCGACAAATGCGCGCACGCGCACATAGTGCAAGTCGGCCATTTCCGCAAGCACCTGGCCGACCTGCACGTAATCCCCAGAATGCACAGGCAACGAATAAAGAGTCCCGTTAAGCGGCGCAACCACTGTGGCGGAGTTCACGTCATGCCGGAGCGTGGCGATCAGATCGCTGTCGCGCTGCACGGTCAGCTGGGCGCTCCGCGCGTTAACGCTCGCCTGTTCCGCCAAGGCTGCTTTCCGCTGCTCGAGCGTTTCGACCGTGGCCTGCGCTTGCGCCAACTTGCTCGCGTTCTGATCCAGTTCGTCCTGAGTCGCCGCCTTTGCCACAACAAGCCGCTCGAGCGCATCGTGCGTTCTCTGCAGATTCGCCACGTCAATTTGTGCTTTCCGTAAATCGCCGTTGATTTGCGCCAGTTGATCCGCCGGGCCGCCCGCATGCGCGACGCGAAGTTCTTCGTTGGCTGCGAGGAGTTCAGCGCGCGCGTTCGCCAGCTGCGCCTTCGCATTATCGGCATTCAGCACCAAAATCACTTCCCCTTTGTGCACCGCTTGTCCTTCCATGGCCGCCACTTTGTCGACAAACGTCACAAACTGGGCACGCGCAATCGAAGGTGCTATCGGCTCGACTTTCCCATTGCTGGCGATCGATGCGGAGAGGTTCTCTCGCCTTACTTGCGCCACCTGAACGTCTGGAGCCTGGTCACGATTGGCGAGTATCAAAACAAGAGCCACCACAACAATAACGCCGATCAACCATCCGACCCATCGTCTTCGCAGTCCAGGTGCTCGTTCTGACACCAATAGAGGAATCCCCCAGGATTTCGCCGAATTGTAACAGACGGCTCCATCGATTGCCTACGCCGTGCCATTCACCGGCGATAAAGCGCCACTAGCGCGGATGCTATACTTTCTCGCGGGGATGCCAGTCGTATACGTGATTGGCGAAGATTGGATGCTCCGCGCAGGGGTTCGCGCCGAGTTGCGCGAACGCGGCGTCGACGCTCTGGGTATGGAGACCGTCGCGGACGCGGGAAAAGCCCTGGCTGCCGGAGAAATACCGTCGGCCATAGTTCTCGAGGCAGGCGCGAAAGCCGCCATTGATCCCGCCATTCAAACGCTCGTCAGCCGCATCCCGACAATCGTGATTGCATCGCGAACTATAACTTTTCCCCCTGGCTCCGCCGCAAGAGTTTTTTTTCGGCCGGTTCAAATTCGAGAAATCGTCACCGCCGTCCTCGAACTGCTCAAGGGCCGGCCCGTCTAAACTTATTCAAGCACCCGAGGACCTCGTTTCACCCGAAGCGGCGTACATCATCTTAGGAAATTCCCATTTCGCACGCCATGTCGCTAGAAGCAGCGGCGCAGGGCGCGTTGCGCGGCGAAGTATCCACACATGCCATGCACGCCGGGACCTGGCGGAGTGGAAGACGAACAAAGAAAAACTCCCGGCAAAGATGTGGAGTAAAGTCTTGCACTCGGGCGGAAAAAGAATTGGCTCATCTCTGCGGAACCTCCGCCGATGTCTCCTCCGAACAAATTCGCGTTATGCGTTTCCATCTCGGCAGTGGTCATCGTGGAGCGGGCCAGAATGCGCTTCCGGAAACCCGAAGCAAAACGTTCGACCTGGTTCTCAATGCGTTCCAGCATGTCGATTGTGCTCCCGTTCGGAACATGGCAGTACGCCCACGCCGTGTGTTTCCCCGCTGGTGCGCGAGTCGGATCAAAAAGGGATGGCTGCGCAAAGATTACGAATGGCCGCTCAATTATTTTTCCTTGTGTTGCGGCAAGTTCCGACTCGGCGATTTCTTCGAGCGTTGCCCCTATGTGCACCGTTCCGGCGCGAATGCATTCCGAAGCATTCCACGGGACCGGGCCATCAAGAGCCCAATCCACTTTGAAGACACCCGGCCCATAGCGGTAATTCGCCAGGGTGTTCCGTTCGCGCTCGCTGATTTTCCCTCCGGCGATTTGAAGGAACTGCCGTGGCGTGATGTCGCACAATATCGCGCGCGCCGCCGGCAATTCCGCCAGACTGCTTACGCGACGGCCTGTGAAAATCTCGCCGCCCAACGAGCGCAGCAATCCCGCAAGCGCGTTCGATAACGACTGCGACCCGCCCGCGGCAACAGGCCATCCAACGCTGTGGCATGTCGTCCAGATCAACAGTCCAAACGCACCCGATAAGGTCTGCTCTAAAGGCAGCATCGAGTGCGCCGCCATGCCGGCAAATACAGCGCGAGCACGCGTGGTTTTGAATTTGTTCCGCGCCAATTTCGTTGCGGGACGAAGAGCGTTTAGACCAAAACGCGCGAGCGCCCATGGATGGCGTGGGATTCGTATCGGCGCCAGAATCGAGTCTGTCAAATGGTCCCACGATTTTTCCAGCGGCCCGATCAACGACCGAACTGCTGCTGCATCTTCACCGAATTGCGCAGCACTTTGATCCAGAGAACGCACCAATAAAGCGGCTGTGCCGTCGTCGAACGGATGCGCGACGGGTGCGTCCGGATGAACCCAACGTAGACCAAAACGATCAAGAGGCAGCGCGCGAAAAAAAGGAGAGCTCAGCGCCATGGGATGAACAGCCGAGCAAATGTCGTGGATGAAGCCAGGAAGCGTCAGCTCGGCCGAACGCGCGCCTCCGCCAACGGTCGGCTCTGCTTCGTAAACAGCAACCGACTTGCCGGTTTGCGCCAACCTCACGGCGGCCGCCAGCCCATTGGGTCCAGAGCCAATTACAACTGCGTCGTAGTTGCGTTGCGGATGTGCCATAAGCGCTTGCTGAGCCATCATAGCGCAAAGCAGGCGTCGCGTTCTGCGAGGATATGCTTGCTGCGAGAAGGCTGCGCGCATCAGTAGCCAAGATATACGAAAAGACTCTTTTGACTTACACCGCACGGGCTCGATAGAATCCCTGCGCCACTAGCTCCAATGAAATATATTCCCCAAAGGGAGTCTAACGATGAGAAAGTTTCGCGTCCCAGGGTTTGCGCCAGTCCTCTTGGGAATCTTTTTGAACATCCTGCTTTTCGTTACCTGCGTTGCTCCGGCATCCGCACAAATACGCCGGAACCAGCAGAACGAACAGAACGAATCGAAGAATGAATCAAAGCCAGAGGCCAAAAAAGAATCGCCCGCGGAGCAGCCCAAAGAAACATCTTCCGTCACCGACCATAGCATTCGCATCGGCGGTGAAACGATCCCCTACAAAGCGACCGCCGGAACGATTCTGCTGAAGAACGACAACGGCGAGCCAACGGGCCTGATGTTCTACGTCGCGTACACGCGCAGCGACGTGAAGGACATGGCGCGGCGTCCGGTTGCGTTTTTCTATAACGGCGGACCGGGTTCCTCGACGATCTGGTTACACATGGGCGCGTATGGTCCGAAACGCGTCGTCACGTCAGATGCGACCGCCACACCCCCAGCACCATACAAACTCGTCGACAATCAGGATTCATTGCTCGACGTCACCGATGAAGTCTTCATCGACGCCATGGGCACGGGATTCAGCCACGCGGTTGGCAAGGCGCATAACAAGGACTTCTGGGGAGTCGACCAGGACATGCGCGCCTTCGGCCAGTTCATCAACAACTACGTGACCGAAAACAATCGTTGGAACTCGCCGAAGTTTTTGATCGGCGAAAGCTATGGAACGTTTCGCTCCGCCGTGGTCGGAAATTATCTGCAGTCGCATTACGGCATGGACTTGAATGGCATCGTGCTGATGTCTTCCGTCCTCGATCTGGGAACAATTTCGTTTTATCCCGGCGAAGATCTCGCCTACGTGCTTTACGTTCCCAGCTACGCAGCGACCGCCTGCTATCACAAAATACTGCAAGGCTGCCCCGCAAATCTGGACAATATCATCGAGCAGTCGCGACAATTTGCGTCGACAGAATACGCGGCTGCACTTTTGAAGGGCGACACAATCAGCGACACTGAAAAGGAAGCCGTCGCCAAGAAACTCGCGCAGTTCACTGGCCTCAGTGAGGATTACATAATGAAAGCCAACCTGCGCGTTAACCTGCCTCAATTTATGGAGGAGTTGCAACGCAGCCGGGGCCTGACGACAGGGCGACTGGATTCACGTTTCTCCGGCCCCGCAGATGATCCACTCGCTGAATATGCCTCGTACGATCCGCAATCGACGGCATTGAGCGGCGCTTACACGGCGGCGTTCAACGATTACATTCGGCAAGATCTGAACTATGGCAAAGGCATGACGTATCTTGTCTCCGCAAACTTCGCCGGCGCAAGCTGGGACTGGAAACACGGAGGCCGTGGTTTCGGATTTCCGGGTGCACCGAATGTGGAGCCCGATCTCGTAGAGGCTCTGATTTCGAATCCGCATCTGCGCGTCCAGGTCGAAAATGGGTATTACGACCTGGCCACGCCGTTTTTTGAAACCGAATACACGATGGACCACCTCGATTTGCCGGCGAGTCTGCGCAGCCACATTACACTCAAATACTATGACGCGGGCCACATGATGTATGTCAATGACGCGGCACACGACAAGCTCAAAGCGAATGTCGCCGCGTTCATCGAAAATACATTAAAACAATAACAGGCCTATCGCTGCCGGCTTCCGCGTCCGTATCGGTCGCCGGCAGCGCTCTAGCGTCCCTGTTAAGCATTTGCCTCCCTGACTGGCCAAGGAAATCACAAATTGAGTGCTCTATATCAATCAGTAAAGATGTAGCATATATAAATGCGTTTCGATCTCTCGGATTCTCGCTGGCGATACTCTTTTCTTCTTCTAATCGTTCTGGCAGCCGCGGGACTCTCCTATCCGTCCGTAAAAATTTGGATGGCCGCGCAGTACGAACAGTCCGATGATCCGGCGAAGTGGCTCGCGGCAGCTCACCTTGAGCCTGGCGACGCACAATACTGGGGGCATCTCGGGCTGTATTACCAATGGAATCTCGAGAACAGAAACTTGCCGGACGCCATTCATTACTTGCAGCGCGCGACGGAAATCAATCTGCGCTCCGCGCCTCTGTGGATGGATCTTGCCGCTCTCTATGAAGTGCAAGGCGATCCGGCTGCCACGAAACAGTCGTATGAAATGGCGCGGCGGGATTTTCCTGTTTCCCCGGAAGTCGCGTGGAGGTATGGAAGCTTCCTGCTGCGCCAGCGCAATTTTCCGTCAGCTTTCGCAGCATTGCGTTACGCTTTGATGAATGACTCTTCCCTTGAAGCGGGCGCACTTTCCGAATGTTGGCACGCCGATCCGGACGTGGCGGCAATCACGGACAACTTGTTGCCACGACAGGGCCCTTACTATGTCAGGGCAATACGCTATTTTCTTTCGCAGCACCAAACTGACGCCGCGCTTTTCACTTGGACTCGCTTCCTAACACTTAATCAACCGGTCTCCATGCTGGACGCTATCGACCTTATCAATGATCTTATGAGTGAAAACCGCGTCAACGGCGCACAGCAAGTTTGGAATCAGGCCTTGCAACGAAGCGCTTGGCCTCAGGACGCGAACGGAAACCACTCATTAGTGTTCAACGCCGGATTTGAGCACCATTTCCTGAATGGCGGTTTCGACTGGCGAGAATTGCCCATTAGTGGCGCTTCTTACAATTTTGATTACAGTGTCGTGCATTCCGGCCATCGATCGTTGCGAGTCGCCTTCGACGGCTCAGCTGACCTCAACTTTCAGCACTTTTATCAGTACGTCCCCGTTGTGCCACACCAGCGATATCGCTTTCGTGCGTATCTGCGCACAGAAGAAATTACAACCGCCAGCGGCATTCAATTCGAGATTTCCGATCCTCGTCGCCAGAACGAAGTGGACATTTCCACACCAGGCATCCTGGGCACGAACAAGTGGACTCCCGTGCAAATCGATTTCGAAAGCGGATCCACAACGCATCTGCTGGAGATTCTTCTCCGCCGCAAGCCGAGCATGGGATTTGACGACAAACTGCGCGGAATTGTTTGGGTCGACGACGTGTCGCTGGTTCCGATCGAGGACGCGACAAAGAGCTCCCCATGATGAAGGTGATTCGCATTGGGATATGCGCTCTGTTGGCGTTTGCTGTGTTGACCGATGGCGGGATGCCCGTCTGGAGCACCGCATTACTGGAAATTGGCGCAGCGATATTGCTTCTGGCGTGGGGTGCCGACGCGTTCAGGCAGCGGCGATTGGAAGTCCATCGAAACTGGCTGTACTTGCCCGTGCTGGGCCTTATCGCCTTCTGTCTCGCGCAGAAATTGTTCGGCCTTTCCGTCTACCCTTACGTAACCGAGATCGAGTTGCTGAAATGGATTGCGTACTTTGTGCTTGCTTTTCTGGCAGTGGAGACTTTTCGTACCACTACGCAGCTCAAAGCATTCTCTATTTTCCTGGTGAGTTTCGGATTCTTGGTTGCTCTTTTCGCGATCGCGCAGCACTACGCATTCGATGGAAAATTGTATTGGTTTGTTCCGTTGCCGCAGCCATCGGTGCCCTTCGGCCCGTTCGTGGACCGCGATCATTTTGCGGGATTCATGGAGCTCACTGCGTCTTTTGGCATCGCGATGCTGATTCAGACAACGTGGCGCGGCGAGATAGTTGCACTGCTCGCGCTGTTGACAGCCATGCCGATTGCAGCGCTTGTGTTGTCAGGCTCGCGCGGCGGAATCGTGGGATTCGTCGTCGCGGTTCTGGTGCTTATTTTTTTGTCGCGACGGCGCAACATCGGAGTACGGCAAGTTGTTGCATTCGCGTCACTGCTGATCTTGGCCGGTGCACTCGCACTTTGGTTCGGCGTCAGTGCCACTGTGCAGCGCTTTGAACAGCTGGCACCCAACTCCATCTCGCGTGACCAGCGTCTGTCGATGGACCGCGACACTTGGAGAATCTTCTTACGCCATCCCTGGACCGGAACCGGGCTGGGCACCTTGGAGACTGTTTTCCCTCGATATGAAACGGACTACGACGGACGCGTCGTCGATCATGCACATAACGATTACCTGGAATTGGCGGCTGAGACGGGCGCAATCGGGAGCATTTTTGGACTGGTCTTTATCGTGCTGCTTTTCCAGCAGGGACTCGCGAATCTGAGTTCGCGCGAAGGAAGATCTAATCGCGCCTTCTACACGGGAGTGCTGGCCGCGTGCAGCGCATTGCTCGTGCACAGTTTCGTTGATTTCAATCTTCACGTCACTTAAAAAGGGATGTCCGCACCGCCCAGCGTTGGGAATCCATCGAAGGTCTGCCCGTTTATCGCCACCAGCACGGCCAGCACGGCTCCGTTTATGCTTATAGGTCCGAGATTGATCGTTGGTGGGCGAGCCGTCTTCCGCACGTGCAGAGCGTGGCCAAGGAAGAACATCCGGAAAAGACGGGTGATGCTGGGCATCGCGTTCAAACAGCCTTACTGAGCTATTCCCGTTTACTACTGTATGTAGTTATCGTGATCGTTGTGGTCCTGGCTGTCGAAGAGGTCCGCCATCTCTTTCTAGAGCATTCTTCTCCACGACCAGCATCCACCAGTAGCATGGCTCCCATTGCAGTCCTGCCCTTCTCAAACCTTTCTTCCGGTCTGAATGCCAGTCTCGCAGAAGACATCACGGATAGCGTAATCACTGACCTTGGCAAGTCTCGGACTCTGCGCGTGATTGGCCGCGCCTCCGCCATGCACTTCCAGGATAGCCATGAGTCCATCCGCCAGATCGCGGCTCGACTTCACTCCGACAAAGTCGTCGAAGGCACAGTGGCACGAGCTGATGGCCGTGTTCGCATTGCTGCACAATTGATTGATGTGCCCACCGGTCGGGTCCTGTGGTCGCGGCAATTTGACGGCAGTGATTCCGATTTGCTTTCGCTGGAAGATGGCGTTTCGCGCCAGATTGCCGCTTCCGTCGCCGCCACTCTCCTTCCAGATCACCCTCCTGAGAGCCCGTCGCCACTTTCGCCAAACCCTGAAGCTCGCCTCGATTACCTCACCGCCCGTTCCTTCTGGAACCGCAGAGATCCTTCGGCAATCCGACAGGCTATCGAACACTTCGCCAAAGCAATTCGTCAGGATCCTAAATATGCCCCGGCCTATGCGGGTCTCGCGGACTCCTACATCCTCTCAAGCGCGTGGGATTCGACTTCCCCCACTTCGGTACTTTCCAAGGCAAAACGCGCTGCCATAACCGCCGTCGAGCTCGATCCGAGCCTCGCCGAAGCTCATGCTTCATTGGCCGTCGTTGCGTACCGGCATGATTGGGATTTTCAAACGGCCGACCGGGAATTCCGTGAGGCAATCACTTTGAATCCGAGCTATTCCAGGGCTCACGAATGGTATGGAGTATTTCTGGCATACATGGGGCATTTCGACGAAGCCTTCTCCGAGCTCAAACAAGCTCAGATCCTCGATCCATTCTCTCCCATTGTTCAATCCGATATTGCCGTCGCGCTGTATTTAGATCATCAGAATCAGGAGTCCATCTCCGAACTCCACAAGGCCCTCGACGCCAACCCGGATTTCGTTCCGGCCCTGACGAATCTCGGTTGCATACTCGCGGCATCCGGAGAATATGCGGAGGCCAAAGTCGAACTTGGAAAGGTGGCAACCCTCACCGGCAACCGCAGCTATCTCGAAGAGCTTGCGCCCTTGGTTTCCGCAACCGCAGGCCATCGCCGTCAGTCCCAGAGACGAATCGAAGACATTCTGCGCAATTGGAAGCCGAATGAGGACGCCAATGCCCGCGTTGCATTCCTCTATTCAGAGATGGGCGACAAGGAAAATACCCTGCGTTATCTGCAAAAGGCCTACCGCGATCGCTCGTGGTCCCTGCTTATAATCAAAACGGATCCGACCTTCGATTTCTTGCGTTCCGATCCCCGCTTCCAATCCATCGAACAACGCATTGGCCTCATTCCGAATGCCCCAGCACAAGATCGATCTGCGGGAAATTAGCGAAATACGATCACTTCAGAAAGTCTGCGTCACGATTTGCAGTGACCGCGGCCGGTCCGCATCGATTCCCTTCACTTCCGCGAGCTGTGCCGCAAAAAGCTGCCCCGGAATAATGTAAGGAATGGGCGTATAAATCTCCCCCATTTTCCCCTGCACGCGAATCACGCGCGTCACTCCTGGCAGCCGCGCATCCTGCGATGTAATCGCCAGCGTCTCTGCGTTCAATCCTTTCAGGCGCTTGATCAGCGATTGCTGCCCTTTCAAGGTCTTACCCGGCGGCGCAAACAGCAGTACGGGAAAATCACGTTCGATCATCGCGATCGGCCCGTGCAAAAAATCGGCCGACGAAAACCGCTCCGCAACCACGTAGCACGTTTCCATCAGTTTCAGCGACAGCTCGAACGCATTCGCATAATTCATGCCGCGCGCCACCACGGCGCACTGCCGCATATACCGGTACCTCTCGACCATTCCCCGAATTTCCGGCCCCAGCCGCAGCGCCTCGCGCACAAGTTCCGGAATTTCGCTCACGGATTCCAGTTCGATATGGGGCCCGAGCGCCGACGCCAGCAAATACAGCACCAGCAATTGCCCTGTGTACGTCTTCGTCGCCGCCACCGACTTCTGTCTTCCCGCGCGCACCAGAAAACTCTCGTCCACCACGCGCGTCATTGTCGACTTCGCTTCGTTCGTCACCGCCACCGTGAACGCGCCCTGTTTCCGCGCGCTTTTCAGCACCGAGTTGATGTCCGTCCCTTCTCCCGATTGCGAAATCCCGATCACCAGCGCGTGGCGCAAATTCAACCGCGCTCCATACAGCGTGTGCACCGACGGCGCGCACAGCGATACCGGAATGCCCGTCGTAATCTCCAGCAAATAGCGCCCGAAAAGCGCCGCGTTATCCGACGTTCCGCGTGCCACCAGCACAATCAGCCGGAAGTCGCGACGCGACGCGAACTTCTTGAACTCCACCGCATGCGCGCGTTCCGCTTCAAAAGTTCTGCGCAGCGCCTGCGGCTGTTCCCGAATTTCTTCCATCATTCGCGACATCAACAGTTCCTCGTTTCGCGATTTTCCGCTACTACTTTTCCGCCTCGCTTTTGCGCCACCCCGGCCCACGCAACGGCCGGCCTGCCATCGCTCCCGTCAAATCTCCATTCTCATATTCCAGTTGTCCATTTACAAAAACGTAGTGCACGCCTTCCGAGACCTGATTCGGCGCTTCATATGTTGCCTTGTCAATAATTGTCGCCGGATCAAAAATCGTGATATCCGCATAAAATCCTGGCTTCAGCAAACCGCGATCCGTAAGATGCTCCCGCTCCGCTGGCAGCGAAGTGATCTTCCGTATCGCTTCCGGCAGCGGCAGCAAATGCAAATCGCGAACGTAATGCCCCAGAAATCTCGGCATCGATCCCCACGCGCGCGGATGATTGTGCGCCTCAAACAGTGGCCCATCCAGAGAAGTTTCGTTCGCGTCGAGCCCGATGCTCGTCCACCTTTGTTTCAGCCCGTACTGCAAATCTTTTTCATCCGCAATGAAGTAGAGCGCTCCGGTCTGCGCCTTGTCCGCAAGAATAAAATCGAACAGCGCGTCAAGCGGGTCCTTCTTTTCTTCCGCGGCCATCTCCGCCACTGTTTTGCCATCGTATTTTTTTAGCTCCGGATTCACCACTCCGGAAATCATCACACCTGTCGCGCCGCCGCTGTCGAAATACAAATTCTCCCAACTCGGATGATCCGCGCCCATCTCCGCCTTGATTTTCTGCCGCACTGTCGGCTCGCGCAAACGTTCCAGCAGTTTCGCCGTGCCTCCATCCGCGGCCCACGGTGGCAAGCACGAAGCCAGCGCCGTCGCGCCCGCAAGATACGGATACATATCCGCCGCCACATCCACTCCCGATTTTCTCGCCGCATCGATCTTTTCCACGATCTTCGGCATCGATCCCCAGCGCGTCTTCCCGCTCACCTTCAGATGAAAAATCTCCACCGGCAAACGCGCTTCGCGCCCAATCTGGATCGCTTCATCCATCGCTTCCATTTCCGTCTGACCTTCGCTCCGCATGTGCGTCGCATAAATTCCGCCGTATTGTGACGCCACGCTCGCCAGCGCAACCAACTCATCCGTCTTCGCATAATGTCCCGGCGGATAAATCAGCGCCGTCGACACGCCCATCGCGCCCTGCTGCATCGCCTGCGCAACCAGCTGCTTCATTTTTTCAAGCTCTGCCGGCGTCGGCGCGCGATCATCATCGCCAATCACTGCTTCCCGCACTTGCGCTGCGCCAACGTACGTGCCCAAATTCAGCGGCGTGCCAACTTTCTCGAGCCTGCGAAAATATCCATCGAGATCGGTCCAGTCCACGATCAAATGATACTGATCGAGAAACGGTTTCATCGGCCCAAGCGTGAGCGGGTCCTGCGGCGCAATCGACCCGCCTTCTCCCGTTATCTCTGTGGTGATTCCCTGCGAGATTTTGCTCAGCGAGCGATTGTCAATCAGCAGCGAAGTCTCCGATTGCCCTAGCATGTCGATGAATCCCGGCGCGACCACATTGCCCTCCGCATCGATCACTTTTTTCGCGGTTGCCTCATTCAATTTGCCGATGGCCGCGATTCTGTCGCCGCGAATCCCAATGTCTGCCGCGTACCACGGATTGCCTGTGCCGTCGAGGATGTGCCCGCCGCGAATAATCACATCGTAAGTCTCCGCATCCGGCTTCGCGGCATCCGCGCTCTGTCGCGACGCCGATTGCATTCGAATCGCTGCCGTGACCAAAATAATCAGGGCCGCAACGGCCATTGCTGTCTGTCGTCTCATGCCATCTCCATTTCGCACGGTGCTCTCTCCACTCTTAATCTTCCGGACGCGCGTTTACCCGCTTGAAGTCCAGTCCTTCCGCCGATAATTTCGTCACATCTCCATCGCCGTTCAAATAGAATGTCACGCGCGTTTTTCCGCCCAATCCTGCCAGGTCGGCTACAAACGTGTCGTACTGAAAGTGCGCCAGCGCTGATTTGAACGTATAGAATTGAAATGCCAGGTGGTCACCTTCAAGCGACACCACTGCATCACCGTACGCGTGATTCCGGTACGTCCCCGCATAAGCAGCAAGTTCCCGCGACGGGTGTGTATTCGCGTGTTGTTTCTCTTGCTCTGCTGCCGCTTCCCTTTTTTCCGCTGCGGCAAAACCCTTCGCAACATCGGCAAAATGCCCGATCCAATCTTCCGCGGGCAAACCCAGAAATTGATCGATCAAATGAAACGCAAGCCCTTCACGGACCGGCGTGTGATCCAGATTTGCCAGAATCACGAACCCTGCTTGCACTTCGGGAATCAGCACCACCACCGACGCAAACCCGTCAATGTCCCCCGGATGCAAAATAACCTGGTGACCGCGATAATCCTCGATAAACCATCCCATCCCATAGCTCAGTTGCATTGATTCCGGAAAAAAGAGCCGGAATTCTCCTCCCGCCGGAACCACGATTTGCGGCGTGTGCATCTCCTTCATGCTTCTTTCGGAGATCAATCGCTCCCCATTCAGTGCGCCGTCATTTAATTGCAACGCGATCCATTTCGTCATGTCCCGCACGCCGGCATTGATCGAACCCGCCGGAGCAATATTGTCCAGATTTCTCCACGGAATCGTCTTGACGCTTCCGTCCGGCTGGTCCAAATGCGGCGTCGCATGATCCGCCGCTTTCTGCGCGTCTGTGGCGCTGAAATCGGCGCCGCTCATTCCCAGCGGTTCGAAAATATTCTGCCGCACAAAATTTTCCCACGTGCCGCCGCTCGCCTGCCCCACTGCGTAACCCGCCGTCGCATACATCACGTTTTGATATTGAAACCGGGCGCGAAATCCCGCCGTCGGCTTGATGTACCTGATGCGCCGTATGATTTGCTCGAGCGAAAATGGCGAGCCATACCACAGCAAATCTGTTCCGCCCATTCCTGTGCGATGCGTCAGCAGATCGCGCATCGTCACATTTTCGTCCGCCATCGGATCACGCAGGTGGAAGAACGGCACGTATTCATTCACGTGATCATCCCAATGCATTTTTCCGCGATCCACCAGAATCCCCACAGACGCCGCCGTAAACGCTTTCGTGCACGACCCAATATCAAACAGCGTGTCCGGCGTCACCGGCTCACCGCTCTTGATATCGCGCACGCCAAATCCTTTCACGTAAACGGCGCTGCTTCCCCGCACGATTCCAATGGCCAGCCCCGGCACTTTCCACTGATGCATCGCCGAATCGATGAATTTATCCAACGACGACGACTGCGCGGGTGTCCATTGCGAATTGCTCTGCGCGCGCACAGCCGCAGCCGCGCCCAGCACGCAAACAACAAGCGCAATCATCAAGCCAGCCAGACGATTCCTCATCGTGATTTCTCCTCCCTCATGGGCGCGCGAATGTTATCACACACACCTGCTGCGAAACGGAACCGATGAAAAATTGGCAGGGGCGCGATGGGCGGTGCCAAATTATATTTGTGATTCTTACATTTTGACTGACACGCAAGAAATCCGTGCAGCAAAAAAAACGGGCAGCGCCTGGCGGTCTGCCCGTTTCAATTCCTGTTTGTAATCGATTTACAAAACAATCTACATCTTCATTTTCGATTTGGCTGCTGCTGGCTTCGCCATCGCCAGCATCTTCACCGAAGTCACAGTGATCGTATCGCCGGCCATTGTGCCCGAGATGCGCACATGATGCCCGGCGTGCTCGCTCACGGCTGACTGCGGGTCCAGTTGGTACACCTTGTGGTTGTAAGTATCGTACAAAACCAATTTATCTCCGCCAGCAACGCACTTCTTCACGCAGGCTTCGTTCGTTCTAGCCTTCGCATTCATGGCGCACTTGCTGTCGGTCACATAGCCAGCCCACGACTTGCTCGCCGCAGCCTTGGGAGCCGTATAGCCAACGCTAGCCGCAAATACAAAAGCTGCCGTACACAACAATGCACGCTTCAACATATTTCACATCCTCCTCAGCGGATTAATTCTTCGGTCAACTAAGGGCCGAGTTCGGCAATACTGTGTCATATTTTGCCGCTAATTGTCCATACGCGGCTTCTCCACATTGCTTTCAGTTTTCTAAGTGCGCATCCCTCGGGAATCGCCCGCAAGGGGTGTAGGATAGTGCAGCGCGAAAATAGCAAGAAGCGGGGACTTCATCCCTATGGACTATCTGCTCAAAACTGAACCTTCCGAGTATTCGTTTGACGATCTTCGAAATGACGCTGTCACGGTTTGGGACGGCGTGTCGAATCCGGTCGCTGTGAAAAATCTTCGCGAGATGAAGCCGGGCGATCGCCTGGTGATTTACGAAACTGGAACCCGCAAAAGCGCCGTTGGGACAGCGACGGTCGTTTCGGTTGACGCCTCCGACCCCAAGAACCCTTCCGTGAAAATTAAAGCTGGAAAAGCTCTCGCCAAGCCGATCACTCTAGCGCAAATCAAAGCCAGCGCGCTTTTCGCCGATTCGCCTCTCGTCCGTCAAGGACGGCTCTCCGTCGTGTTGCTCACAAAATCTCAGTACAGCGCGTTGATCGGCGCGTGATCGAACCGCACGGCGCGCTTCACCACAAACTGCACAATTGACAACACGGCGTATCGCGTCATAGCCTCCACCACGGCAATGTCACCCGCGATCAAATCTTCTGCATTCGCCTACCGCGCTCATCCGCACCTCTACGAAATCAACACCTGGGCTTGGCTCGAAGAACTTTCCGCGAAACTCGGCCGTAAAATTGGCCTTCACGACGTACCCGAAAGTGAATGGGACAATATCGCGAACCTCGGTTTCGATTTCATTTGGCTCATGGGAGTTTGGGAACGCAGTCCCGTCGGCCGCCGTTTTTTTCAAACGGATTCCCCAAGTTTTTCGGGTTTCGACGCGGCGCTGCCCGGTTGGAAGTTGAGTCAAATAGTCGGCTCGCCCTATTCCGTCTTTCGATATAAGCCCGATCCGCAAATTGGTTCGTGGGCTGATCTTGATTTCGTTCGCGCTAAGCTCCGTGAACGCCACATTGGTTTGATTCTCGATTTCGTTGCCAACCACACTGCGCCCGACCATCCCTGGACAAGGTCGCATCCGGAATATTACGTCCGCGGCTCGCAGGATAACTTCAGACAAAATCCTTCGGACTTCTATCTTATCGAAACAAAAGCCGAACCAGATTTACTGGCCTACGGGCGCGATCCTTACTTCCCTCCCTGGCGCGACGTCGCTCAACTAAATTATTTCGAACCCGCCGCGCGTTCCGCGTTGATTGCCACGTTGCGCACGCTCGCTAAACATTGCGACGGCGTTCGCTGCGATATGGCCATGCTCGTCCTGAATGATATTTTTGCGCGTACTTGGGGACCTCTCCTCGCGGGATATAAACCTCCGCCGCGTGAGTTTTGGAGTGAGGCAATCGCCGCTGTTCCGGAATTCGTTTGGCTCGCGGAGGTGTATTGGAATTGCGAGGCCCCGTGCCAAGCGCTCGGAATTCAGTTCACCTACGACAAAGGTCTTTATGACGCGCTTCGCGACGGCCACATCGACGAAGTTCATTCGCGATTGTCTGCTGATCTTGCCGCGCAGAGCCGTGCCGCGCGTTTCCTCGAAAATCATGACGAAGCCCGCAGCGCTGCCGTTTTCGGCGCTGCGAAACGTGAAGCCGTCGGCACTTTGATCGCCACGCTTCCCGGCATGCGCTTCTATCATCAAGGCCAGCTTGACGGCCGCAAAATTCATCTGCCGATCCCCCTCGCCATGGCCGCGCCCGAAGCGCCCGACGTCGAAACGCGCGCTTTCTACGAACGAATCCTCAAACTCAGCAACGAATCTGTTTTTCACTCCGGGCAGTGGCAGCTTCTCGAAATCCAAACGGCGGGCGACGACACGTTTCGCAACCTCGTCGCGTATCAGTGGCTTGCCAAAGATGCGCGGAAATTCGTCATCGTGAATTTATCCAACGCTGAATCTCAGGCGCGCGTGCGTTTTCCGCCAGGAATTTCCGCATCTCAGCAGTACACATTTCTCGACCAGCTCCATGACGTCCAATACCTGCGCGCCGGCGAAGAAATCGCGCAGTCCGGCCTCTACGTCCGCCTGGAACCCTACCGCGCTCACCTCTTCGACATCACTCCGCTCTGACTTCTTTGAGCTTCCGTCCAACCTTCTCGCCTTCAACTCGAAGGAGCGTCGTGCTCGTGTGGCACAGGCTTCAGCCTGTGTGCCTTTCCCCTGCGTCGAAGGAACATCGTTTTTCTCCGCGCTCTCCGCGCCTCTGCGGTAGTTCTTGCCTGGTTCCTAAATGCACGCACCCGCGCGATTCGACCATTCGAGCTGTACGGTGTAGCTCCCCAGCGTCTTCGTCTTCCACGCACAGATGTCGCCGATCTCCCCATTGTTGTCGTCGTACCAGCCCTGCCCAGGAATCGGGTCCGTAATCGCTTCGCACAATTCGTGGGAAGTCGTCGACGTCAGCGCATCGAACGCCGCCAGCCCTCCCGTGCAACCAGCGCAGCCCGCATACGGCATCACCGCGTAATAAACATCGCTGCCGAACGAATCGTGGTAGCCGCAAAAAGCCTGGCACGACGCGCCGCCGCCTTGCACCACCTGCACTCCGTCCGGCAAAAAGACAAAATACAGAGTGTTGGCATTCGTCGCCGGCAGCGTCCCCGCGCTGATTTCCTGCTGAATCAAATTCTGTATCGCGCTGTCTTGCACCGACGCGCCCGGCTCCGGCGAAGTAACCACGGTCGTGCCGACGCGCGAGCCATGCCCGATCACTTTTCCCTGCACGCTGTATTCTCCCAGTTGATCGATCAGTTGGCTCGTCAGGATGTCGTCGAAGAACTGGTTCATCTTCGTCATCACGCCGCTATTCGCTGCTTGCTTCCACCACGATCCCCAGAACACAGTGAAAACCTGCACTGCCGTCAGCAGCGGCCCGCCTCGATACGTAAGCTGACCCGCAGCGGCGGCGGCAATCGCCGCTGCGCCGGGATGCATGGGCACAATCCGAATCGGATGTTGCAATGTGTACGGCTTTTTTTTCTGACGCGGCTTTCCGGGCATTTCTGCTCCTTCCGAGGTTTGATTTTTGACGCGCGGGCTGGAGAAAAACTGGGGCAACTCCACACTAACCGCCCTCACCCAAAATGTAAATGGTACACCGCACGCAACAACCGCGCCGCCTTTTGACGCCGCCGGGAAAGCCCCAAAAAACCGAAAAAAAGGGGGCCCCGCCAAAACGGCTTATACTAGACACACCTGTCAGTGTGATTGT
>Ga0307373_10002137_pt1 | contig 36032 bp, 32 predicted proteins | sample OX2MG_FD_202534 | JGI IMG/M metagenome (GOLD analysis project Ga0307373, IMG submission 202534) | Soil microbial communities from Risofladan, Vaasa, Finland - OX-2 | ecosystem: Environmental > Terrestrial > Soil > Coastal area > Acid sulfate soil | place: Finland: Risofladan, Vaasa | collected...
TTTGTAGACATTGTAAAATGTATTTAGAACTACAAGTTGCTTTTTCTTTTTAAATCAATACCACATTGATTTATCCACACATGTGGATAACCCTTAACTTGACGCGAATGCGATAGCTATCGGGATGAAAATTAAAAATTATTCTCCATTCTCTATTGATCATTATTAACCGACAATCTCCACAGTCAATTGATTCATTGCAATATTCAAAAAATTAGGAAGTATATGATCGTGTGTCCATAATATTTTATCAGGATCATTTAATCGCTCGATCATAGATTCCCACTTAGCAATGCCGTAATTCTCGATTACAGTGTTCTTTCTTTTCTCGGTTTTTAAATGTATCGTCATACCAATGGCATCAGCTTCAGGATGAAATTGAGTTCCAATAAAATGATCAGTAAAACGAACACCCATCAATGCTCTTTCATAAGGGACATGGGGCCTTTCTTTTTCTATACAGAGGATTTTTGCGCCCAATTCCTTCAGCCGGTTACGGTCGGGCTGCACTACCTGGTAATCGCGGCTGTCAACAGCGTAAAAAGGATCAGTCATCCCTTCAAAAACCGGTTCACTTTTCCCGTCTTCTAAAAGATGAACAGGGAATACGCCAAAGGCGGTTGATTTGCGTTTGGTGAGCTGTGCAATTTTAAAATGCCGACAGGCAAGTTGAAATGAATGGCAAATAAAAAAGATGAATTTCTTCTGAATGTTATCAGGATCATTATTCCATTTTTCCATTTTTGATAGCCATTTAAAATAGAGTGTATCCCATTTCAATCCTTCACTTTCTACAGGATTTCCCGGTCCACCTGTACTTATATATATATCGTAAGAAGTATCCGGCAATTCATTTTTAAGACGAACATCAAATTCCTTTGATAGAATATTAAGATGATTCATTTCGCCATATTGATTCAGTATTTCCCTGATTCCCCGCATACCCTGGTTTTCGTGCCCTTCGTACAGATCGAGGATGGCTATATGAACCGTTTGCTTCTCGTTGAAATTCATTGAGCAAATATAACACAATGAAATTTTCTGTATAATTTCTTCAAAATTCACCTGGCAAAGATTTCCACGATTATTTCACATTTTAATTTCAATCTGTTAATTTCAAATTCTTTTCGTAAATTACCATTTTAAATTTTCAGCTATGAATAAAATCAGCAACATCCTTTCAAGGAAAGGTAATAACGCAATCTCCGTAACGCCGGATACCTCAGTGCTTGAGGCCTTAAAAGTAATGGCTGAAAATAATATCGGCTCTGTGGTGGTGATGCACGATGGTAAATTTATGGGAATCATTACAGAAAGAGATTATTCGCGTAAAGTGATCTTAAAAGGTAAAAATTCTACCGATACAAAAGTAAGCGAGATAATGACGACAGAATTTCCGCCCCTGAAGCCTGCTGATACCGTAGAACATTGTATGGAACTGATGTCCCAAACAAATATCCGTTACCTGCCTGTGTTTGACGACAAAAAACTTTCGGGCATTATTTCCATAAGTGATGTGGTAAAAGAAACCATTATAGTGCAACAGGCAACTATAGATCATCTTGATAGCTATATTAATTCCAGGTAACTTATTTTTACCAAAACCGTTTTTATAATAGAAGAACTTTCCTGATTGAAAATTGTGATGAAATGGTTTTGATAACCATTTTGGTATTTCGTCATATTATCTAAAATAAAACCAGTATGTCCTCCCCAACTACCGGTACATTGGCGCAACAAGGTATCACTACTGAAGATTTTACCAACCATCCTGAAGTACTCAATTGTATCAGTCAATTAGATGCTGCATTTTCCAAAAGTGGGCGTCCCTTTATAGTTTCTGATGTGTATGATGATGCCGGTAATCAATATGTAAATTTGGTACAAAAGGGTGGGGGAGTGCTGGGCGTAGCTTTGGTTGGTTACACTTATATTTTGGAAAAAATGGGAATTCGTTTTGTGCGTTTGGCTGGTACCAGTGCCGGCGCTATTAATACTGCATTAATGACGGTAATTGGCGAAAAAAAAGATGCTAAATCTCTTGACATTTTAAATGCTATTTGCAATTTGAATTTTTTTGGCCTGGTAGATGGCTATCCAACCGCAAGGTGGGTCATAAAAAAATTAATAACCAATGAAGATTTTTCTGTAAAAGTTTCGAGGTGGTTAACAGCAATCTTTATTATTGCGGTTTCCTGTTTGATGATTGATTTTATATTCTTAGGATTGCAAAATAAGATTCCATTGCTTTCTATTGTTACTAAAATTTCATTTGTGCTTACTGGATTGTATTTTTTAGTATCAGGAGCACTAATTTTTTATATAATAAGGCTTTTGAAAAGACTAAAAAATGCAGGATTTGGAATTAACCCTGGCAACTATTTTTATGACTGGATCAAAAAACTTCTTATTTCAAACGGGGTTGTAAAAGTTTCTGATCTTAACAGGAAAGCATCCACACTTCCCAAATTATATTTAAGGCCGGGGAACCCTGAAAGCCTTGATACGCTTATGGGCGATGTTACCTTTATTGCCTCGGAATTGGTAACGGAAAACAAAATCCAGTTTCCTGCCATGTGCCATCTTTTCAGAAATGAAGCGGATATTGACACGCTTCAACCTGCAGGATTTATCAGGGCTTCAATGGCAATTCCCATATTTTTTGAATCTTATTTTATTAATAATATTCCGAATACTTCACCCGAAGTGAAGAAAGCATGGATAGATACTTTGAATGATCCCAATCCCCCGAAACAAGCGCGTTTTGTGGATGGCGGCATACTTTCCAATTTCCCAATCAATATTTTTTACAATCCAAATGTTGTTGTACCGCGGTTGCCTTCTTTTGGTATAGACCTTGATGACAGTAAGCCGCAAGATAAATCCACGAATGCAATTAACTGGACTATTATGGGTTATCTCGGAAGGATATTTAACACCATTAGAGATTATTATGACAAGGATTTTTTGATTAAAAATAAATTTTTTGAAAAGGGCATAGGTAAAATTCCTTTGTCGGATTATAACTGGCTCAATTTTTTTCTTAGTGATAAGGATAAGATCAACATGTTTGTGTTGGGCGCTAAGGCGGCTACTCAGTTTTTGATTGATTTTAATTGGGATGATTACAAAAATAAGAGGGTAGTGATGCATGCTAAATTAGAAGAGAAGCAGGAAGGTATAAGCAAAAAATAAAACAACAAATACATGAATTTTCCATTTTACATTAATATTAGCTGGATATGGTTTTGCATTGGTTTTGGTGCAATTTCTCTTATTGGGTTTATCATGCATTTGCAGAGCAAAAATTTTTATACCCTTCATGTTTTTGTAAGAAAGTTTAGTATCATTGATCTTGAATTTCCTGCGTCACCTTTAGAACTGGCTACTTATATCAAAGGAATTTTTTTGTTGCCAAAAGAACTTTCTGCAAAATCTTTGCGTGCCTTAAATGGACAGTTATATCTACATTTACTTTTTATTCCTTTATTGTACGGAACTATTTTTTTATTGTGCATGCAGTTGTCCCATAAAATGAATTTTTTGGGTAATTATATTTTTGCTTTACTGGCATGGATACAATTGATTCCATTGATTTTTGATTATATTGAAAATTTTTATCTCCTTCAAAAGATCCGCCCAGATACTGATGTTTCCACTCAATCTGTTCATAACTCTTTTCAATTACTGGGTAAATTAAAATGGGCTATTTCTTTATCTGTAGCGGTTTTTTGTATTTCTTCTTTGGCTTATTTCTGGCTTACCGGTAATTATTCAATTCACTCACTATGTTTTTCAATTGTTATCATTGGGGAAATCATTCTCCTTTTACTTTTATTAAAAATCACAAAGAATAGTTCAAAAATAAACCTGGACCTATATCAGAACATTGGTAATTGATTTATGTTTTAAAGCCACAAAGGATAAAGTTGTGTGTTGGCTGATACTGCCGGGATTCAGGATTATTTTGTATTAGTTTCTTTATCCAAATAAATGATTTCCAGTTTTTCGTTTTCGCAGGTATTTAATAATTCTAAGAAAGTATCCTTTATAGTGATGCTTTTTGCCAGTAATTTGGAAGGATTTAAAACGATGATCTTTATTTTTTCTTCTTGTATCCAATCCAGGTCATCAAGCACTTCTTCCAACGCATCGAGATTGTTTCCAAAATAACCGGGCAGCGAAAGCTGTTGTTTCAAAGTTGTATAGCACTCTTCAATAGATTCACAAAGATTGCCGTCTATAAAAGCATACCTGGTATTATTTTCTACAAAATAAGATGACGAAACATGCAATGGTGCATTCATAATTATTTGATTTCTTTAAAAGATTGATAATGGTCATCGGTGTACCAGGCCCTTCCATCACTACCGGTAAGAATGCGTTCGGTTCCCCGGTTTTGTCCCTCTACCTTCGGGTTTACATCCCATTCCTGGTAAGTAACCGGATTACCGTTATCATCGAACTGGGGTACTATTTTTTCCCTGTTTGAAAATACCCTGCCTCCCACATATCCCGGCATTGCATGATGATTGGCCCTTATATAATTTAATACTTCATAAACTTTTTGTGGAATTTCTGAATTATTATGATCATTTGAATTATTAATTCCCTGATTTTCATTCTGTGTGTTAGCGCTTTTTGAAGTGGAAGAGTTGTTGGTTGCTGTATTGATATTGGGTGAATATTTTGTTTGAAATATCTGTTTGCCAATAAACAAGCCTACAACCAAACCAAGGATGATCCCTATAATTAATTGAGAGTAATTCTTTTGCATACGTCAAAGATAGGATTATGGAAAATAAGTAACGGAGGGCGCATAAGGTTAATTTATGGATAGGAAGTACTGCTGATCGGACCACGACTAGGTCACTGTTAGTGTTCAATGACCAAAATAGCTGCGCCAATTTGAAATTCACCAAATTCAATTAGCAGTAAAACGTGAATATAAAAATTTCTACTTTTGGTTTCTATTTAAAAATTCCATTAAGCAATAAAGGCTAAGAAAAATGAAGAAGAAATATGTAATGATAATCGGGTTAGTAATAATATTAATTGTACTTTTTTACAAATATATTGCTCAATTTCTGGGATTTATCCCTACAGGAACTTCGATCGTATTTACAGAAAAGTATCTTTTATATTCCAGGTTTATTTTTTGGGGGATGACTATTTTTCTTTTTTTGTACGCACATTTCGCCGAGAAACAAAGCTTACTTTTAAAGAAACCTTCCCGGCATGGAATTGGGTTTTATATTCTATCAATCGCAACCATTACTATAGCGATAATTGTTATAAGTTCTTTAGTAATGTTCGCCATAAAATCTCTGGGATATGCAACAAATCAACAGGCGCCCACTTTAAAAAACATGCTAAGTATTTTAAAAGCACATCCTCTTTTATTGTTATTCACATGTATTACGGCAGGAGTAACAGAAGAAATCATTTTTCGCGGCTATATTCAAACAAGGATCGAACTCGTATTTAATAGCCCGGTATCAGGCATTATTATATCAGCTTTCTTTTTTTCACTTGCTCATTCTTTCTATGGAACAGTTCAGGAAATCGTTGGCCCTTTTATAATAGGATTAGTCTTCGCAATCTATTATTACAAATACAAAAATATCTACGCGCTCATGGTGTTTCATTTCCTTTTCGATTATACCCAAATATTACTATTGCATACTTAGCGATTAAGGCCATTAGTAAATGGAGCTAGCCAGCCGGTAACGTTTTCCTTACTTTTGCACTCATGAAATCAAATAATTATTCTCTGGAAAATATATTGAACAATTTAAAGATAGATGCTTTGAATCCAATGCAGGAAGCGGCTTTGAAAGCCAATGAAAAACATGAAGATTTTGTTTTGCTTTCCGCTGCCGGCTCCGGAAAAACACTAGCCTTTCTGTTATGCATACTCGAAAATCAGGAAAAAGGGAATCAGAATACCCAGGCCCTTATTGTGGTTCCATCACGCGAACTGGCGATGCAGATAGAACAGGTTTTTAAATTAATGGGGACGGGGAATAAAATAACTTCTACTTATGGCGGCCATAAAAGAGAAATAGAAGAAAATAGCCTCGTGCAGCCACCAGCAGTGATTGCGGGCACGCCCGGAAGATTGTGCGATCACATCCGCAGGGGAAATATTACAACAGATTCTATCAAGACTTTAGTTTTGGATGAATTTGACAAATCATTGGAATTAGGTTTTTTAGAAGAGATGAAATTCATAATTGAGTCTCTTAAAAATGTTCAGGAAAAGATTCTCACCTCCGCAACAGATGCCGTAGAAATACCTGGCTTTATTGCTTTAAAAAATCCCGAAAGAATTCATTTTTTAAAACCGGAAGAGGATACAGAGCGACTTAGTATAAAATCTGTTTTTTCTCCTGAAAAAGATAAACTGGAAACACTTTTCAAACTGATTTGCTACCTTGGAAACCGTTCTGCTATTGTGTTTTGCAATCACCGGGAAGCGGTGGAACGCGTAAGCAAATTTCTTTCTGAAAATGGAATTTATAATGAATTTTATCATGGTGGGATGGAACAGCAACAGAGAGACAGCGCCTTATCTAAATTCAGAAACGGTACTACCAACGTGTTGGTAACTACAGATCTTGCATCGCGTGGACTTGACATTGCCAATATCCGTTATATCATTCATTATCATTTGCCCCATACCGAAGATGCTTTTACTCATCGCAATGGACGCACTGCGAGAATGGAAGCCAGCGGTACCTCTATTCTTATATTAAATGAAGAAGAAAAGCTACCCGGTTACATCAGTGGGGATGTAGAAAAAATAATATTACCTGAAGAAGAGATGCTCCCTGAAAAACCAAAGTGGGCTACCCTTTTCATTGCTGCCGGGAAAAAAGATAAAGTGAATAAAGTGGACATTGTAGGATTCTTAACCAATAAAGGCCAGTTAAAAAAAGAAGATATTGGCCTGATAGATGTAAAAGATTTTTTCTCGTTTGTGGCCATTCGCAAAGTGAAAATGAATCATGTAATTTACCTGATAAAAAATGAGAAGATCAAAAATAAAAAGGTGAAGATGGAAGTTGCAAAATGAATTTTTGTTACAAACGTTAGATCCATCGTTTAACTGCTTCCTGATACTTCAGTATTTTCGCATGATGAAGACAATCTTATTATTTGGTGCAGGGAAATCTGCTACGTACCTTATTGATTACCTCGGAAGATGTAGTGATGAAAATAAATGGAAATTGCTGGTTTGTGATTCTGATGTTTCTTTAGCTCAGGCAAAAACAAAAATCTTTTCATCCGCAGAAGCCATTTCATTTGATGTTAGTAATGAAGAAAAAAGACATCAATTTGTCTCAAAAGCAGATATTGTTATCTCAATGCTTCCCCCCAGTTTGCATTTTTTAGTGGCAAAAGATTGTGTTGCTTTTTCAAAAAATCTTTTAACTGCTTCTTATATTGATGAAAAAATAAAAACTCTCAAACCTGAAATTGAAAAGAAAGGATTACTTTTTTTGGGCGAAATGGGTTTGGATCCGGGCATTGACCATATGAGTGCTATGAAAATGATCCATGATATAAAAAAACAACACGGAAAAATTACTTCATTCAAATCCCATTGTGGTGGGTTAATTGCCCCTGAAAGTGATGATAATCCATGGCATTATAAAATAACCTGGAATCCCGCAAACGTAGTAATGGCAGGAAGCGAGGGCGCTATCTTCCTTAATGACGAAAAGATAATAAAAATTCCTTATTCAGAAATATTCAATGACGAAAATAATATGATTGATTTCCCCGGACTTGGAATATTAGCCTGGTATGCTAACAGGGATTCTCTTAGCTACATTGATACTTATCAACTACATGATGCAAAAACTTTTATCCGAACCACTTTACGTTACCCTTCTTTTTGCAATGGATGGAATAAAATTATAAAACTGGGTCTTACCAGTAAAAATGATAATGAAGAAATAAAAGATTGCAGAACTTTTGGGGATTGGTTTAATAGAAAACGGGAAAAATTGATTTCAGAAAATGAGTTTTTTAATCATGATTTTTTAGAACAAATAAATTATCTCGGACTGCAGGAATCCGAAAAAATCCCTGTTGGAATCTCAGATTCAGCCACATTACTGCAATATCTTTTAGAGAAAAATTTAGTAATGAAACCTGGCGACAAAGACATGATCGTTATGTTGCATGAAATTGAATATGCAATTGGTAATAAAAATAAAAAAACAAAGAGTTGCCTGATCGTGAAAGGTGAAGACCCGCTCCATACAGCTATGGCAAAAACAGTTGGATTGCCTCTCGGCATTGCCACAAAATTAATTTTAGAAAATAAAATTCAATTAACGGGTTTGCACATTCCTGTGATTCCGGAAATATATGAACCAGTTTTAAAAGAACTGGAATTGAACGGAATAAAATTTAAAGAAGAGGCAAATGCAATTGAGAATTGAAAGCGGGAGCGCAATATCTCAAAATATGGCAACACAATATTTACTTTCAAGTAAACTTACTTAACTGTAAGCAGGCAAATAGCCTGGATTTTTTGCTCTTCTCTATTCCTCAAAATATTTCTTTTCTTTTGAAAAATTAATAAAAGGATATTTATTTTCTATCTTTTTAATATTTTGTATTTGTTCAGTAATAAATTTTTTATGTGCTTTGCTTTTCTTAAAAAGAGGTTTATGATTTACTGCAGACAAAACCTGCATCACATCTTTCATGATTTTTTTGGATGAATCATCAAAAAAGGAATCAGTAAACTTCTCAAATACAAAGTTAATAGCGGTTTCATTAGGATGAACCAGGTCGCTTTTATAAAAACGATAATCACGCAAAATATCATTCACCAATTCATACGAAGGAAAATAAAAAACATTTTGCTTTTTATCTTCAATAGCATGTACGCCCTCAATCAGCCTTGCTTTGCTGCGATTGTTTTCTATTACTCCATCTCGGATATGTTTTACTGGGCTTACGGTGAATATAATTTTCAAACCGGGATTCAATATTTCAATTGCAGTTAATACGCTAAGCATCTCAGAAATGATCTCATCCGTTGATATTAATTCTTTTTCAAAATAATCTGTCGGTGCTTTATGACAATTGGCTATATTTTCATTATTATTTTTAAGCTGATAATTAAATGCAGTTCCTAAAGTAACGAAGAGAACATCTGCCTCTTTTAAAAAAGTATGTGCGGTATTTTGTGATTGATTTATTTTGTTGAAAACTTCTTTTTTATTGATTCCTGAAAAGGAAGAATGATGTTTCCAACTATGCCATAAACCATTTAATTCAAAAAGGTTTTCTTCATTAAAGGGTTTGTTTTCAACGTAAGAAAATAACGAATCTGAAATACTCAATGGGTCGTATAAAATCCCGTTAGGATTTTGAAGTACATTCAATTTTAATTCCTTCAGTTTATTTCCAATCTCTTCAGAAAAGCAGGAACCTATAAAAAGAATTTTATCATAATAGGAAATTTGAAAAGGATAAGATTGTATTTGAAAAGGTAAAAAGAATTCCATTTATATAAAAATTTCGGAAGCCATTTGGCTTGCTTTTAATAATTCTGCCTGATCTAGATTTTTCAAAAAACCTAACCGTTTAAAATACGGAATCATCAATTCAGTGTTCATATTTCCTACTAATTCATCCTCAGCAAAAGGGCAGCCACCAAAACCTTTAAGTGCACCGTCAAAACGCACACAACCATTTTCAAAAGCAGCGTCAAGTTTTTGTTTCCAGTTATGATTTGTTGAATGAAGATGAACGCCTGTTTCAATATTTGGAAAGGTAGCAATCGTTTCCTTTACAAGTGAGACAATCTGTGAAGGGGAAGCAAGTCCAACTGTATCTGCCAAAGAAATAATTCCAATTCCCTCTACGGTTATTTTTTTTATCCATTCCAAAACAATTCCTTCATTATAAACATCTCCATAAGGATTTCCAAATGCCATTGAAATATATACAACTAATTTTTTTTCATTTTTATCGCAGATGTTTTTTATCTCTTTCACTATTTCCAATGATTCTTCGATCGTGCTATTGGCATTACGCTTTTGAAAAGTAGGAGAAATGGAAAAAGGAAATCCAAGGTATTTAATTTTTTCAAAACCTGCTGCTTCCCGGGCGCCACGTACATTAGCAATGATAGCAAGTAGTTTTGTTTTAGTATCTTTTACATATAATTGTTCTATTACTTCTTTGGTATCCGCCATTTGAGGCACCGCTTTTGGAGAAACAAAACTTCCAAAATCAATGGTATCAAAACCAACTTTTAATAATTGATTGATATATTCAATTTTTTTTTCGGTAGTAATAAGTTTTCTCCAACCTTGCATGGCATCGCGCGGGCATTCGATAAGTTTGATTTCATGCATTTTAGTATAATTATTTTGATTGATTGAGCACAATCAATTAAAATTAGGATATAAAACTATCCATTGATAACTTTATGAAGTAACTAAATTTTTTTCTTTTGCTATACTAATCCTTGACCGCAATTGGTTGAAAAATTTCATTCTTTCCTTTTCATTTACTTTACTTATTGGAATAGATTTTTGAACGATCATATCCATGTTTCTTTTCATGTAATTATTGAATTCTACATTGGTGGTAGTCATATAGTTTAATATCGAGTGATTTAAATACGTTGCATATTGATCTCCTAATAAAAAAATCTGCATATTATCTCCCATAATCAATTCATTAATAAATATTTTATAGTTTTCTTTCAGGTTTGATGATGGTTGTTGATTGTATTTTAGTTTTACCCCATACTCAGCCTGCAATTCAATGTGGTCAATGAGTCCCAATAATTTCTCAAAAAGACAATCTACATCTTTCTGGGATTTGAAAACGCCTGAGGTGTAATAAAATTCTATTTGCCTGATCGTGCTTGTAATGTTTTCAGCATTCCAGATCTCCGTTCCGGGAATACTGATAAATGTAGAAGCTAATTCATTCCAGATTTCTTTGTATTTACTGTAGTCATCATTAACGGAAAATTTTCTTCCTTTCCAATCATCATAGAACAATATTGATTTCATGAAAAAGAAAGATTTAAACGCCGCAATTTCCGGAATGAGAAAATAATAAAAAAAAGGAAACTCCTTTGCCAGGTAAATCATATGATGCGGCTCAAAAGTTTTTACATTTTTTATCACCATAAGACATGATTCGAGCCACTTATCATAATTAAAATCAGTGTTATTGGTAAGTGTGCCTGTAAACAGAAAGGAGTTGGAATTTAACTGTAGCAATTGATCCAAGGATATTTTAAATTTTTGACAAAGTTTTTTTATTTCCTCAAGGGAAATTTGCGTTTCGCCTCTTATTCTTCTGTAGGCACTGTCGTTACTTATATTCAGAACATCTGCAATCTCATCCACTAATGAAATATGAGTAGGAAGTAAACTTTTAATGTGTTTGAAAAAAATTTGTTGCGCACTTTCCATATCAAAATAAAGATAAATTTTGGGAAACTTTCAATAAGTGCGAATTAAGTTTAGTAAATCTCGCAAAAAAAAATCGAATGGTTGCTATTTTTTTATTATATCCTAATATTAGCAATAATCTATTCCTTAAATCATATTTATTGGCAATCCGGGCAATGCGCCTGCAAAAATCAATTAGTGCCCGCTTGTTTCTCTGTGTAGGTTTGGGTTGTCATTTTTTCAAATTAAAAAGTACAATGATGAAAGAGTAATTGAATATTGGAAAGGTTGATTCTCCTGCTTTTGCTCCTTAAAGAGATTTATAAATTTAAAATATACATTATGAAAAAGGTCATTTTATTTTTTGCCAGCCTTTGGTTGATCAGTGAGACATATTGCCAGGTTCTTTCTGATTCAAGTTCAAAAGGTAATACTACAAAAGCATATTATTTACAAAAAAGTAAAAATCAAAAGACAGGTGCCTGGGTTCTGGCTATTGGAGGTGTCGTGATTTTTACTGCAACAGGTATTTATGCTTCCAATAATTTGGATTGAGGTAGTCCTGTAAAAAGTCATTATGGCTTCGCAATTGGCTTAAGCATTGCTTGTGAAACAGGAAGTATTCCATTGTTTATTGCAGCGGGAAGGAACAAGTCGAAAGCATTAAAGACTACAGCCTATTTTAAAATGGAAAGAATTCCTGTTCTTCAGCAAACAACAATAAGTTTTCAAAGGTATCCCGCAATATCAGTCAAACTTAACTTTTAAGTATTCTGTTATTACTTATTATCAATTAAAAACGAAAAAGTTTAGGATGCATCTGGATCATACTATATTATATAATGCGATACCCGTTCTTATTATTTTGATAATCGTTAAATCTATTTTGTAATGAAAGAAAACCCGGAAGACAGGAGGAATTTTATTTCCAGTTTCGCAACGCTTTTGTTTAATATCTCATTTTCAACAATTGCCAACGGCTTGGTTCAACTCAATACTCGCCACAACTTTAATTAATTCTCTGCTTCATCGCTTCATACAAAATCATTCCTGCGGCAACAGAAACATTTAGTGATTCAAAATCCCTTTGCATAGGAATTTTAAATTTCCCGTCACATAATTTATATAGCGAAAATTGAATTCCTTTGTCTTCACTTCCCATAATGATGGCGCAAGGTTCTTTCAGGTTTATATCAAACACGTTTTCAGTTGCAGTCGTTTCGCTGGCGAAAACTTTAATGCCATTCAGATGCATGTCATCTATGGCATTATGCAAACTTTTAACTCTGCAAACAGCTATATTTTCCAGTGCGCCGGCAGAAGTTGCGATGGCATCTTCATTCAAAGCTCCTACTCCTTTTTCAGGAATTACAATGGCATGAACTCCACAACAGTAAGCGGTTCTGGCTAAACCGCCAATATTCCTTATATCAGTAATTCCATCGAGCATTAATAATAAGGGAATTTCACCGTTTTCCACAATCAATGAAATTACATCCTGGAGGTTTTGGTATTTTATCTTAGATTTTATGGCGATACATCCTTTCGGATTTTCGAGGTTAAAATTTCTTATTTTTTCAAAAGGAACTTTATTTATGGGCACTTCAAATTCCAAAGCGACACGTTTTAGCTCATCTGCATCATCACCCAAAATAGTGTTTTGTAAATAAATCCTTTCCAATTGCTCACCATTTTGCATGGCGTCAATCACAGAAGGAATTCCTCCGATCAAAAGATTTTTTTTAGGACGATGCTGCTGGGTTAATGTTTTATGTTGTGGTCTCACTTTTCAAATTTACTTGATTATTCACGGAAACAAAAAACCCTCAATTGCTGAGGGTCTCTAATTTATTTTGTTCAGTTTCATTTTATCCCAAATGCTTTCTTCACTTTAGGCACGTAATCTAATTTTTCCCATGTAAATAATTCCACTTTTACACTTTTAGGAGAACCGTTAGGTAAATTAAATGTTTTGGTAACTACTTCATTCTTGCGTCCCATGTGGCCATAAGAAGCGGTTTCCTGGTAAATAGGGTTACGAAGTTTGAGGCGTTGCTCAATAAAATAAGGGCGCATGTCAAATATTGATTCTACTTTTTTAGCAATTTCACCATCTGTTAAATTTACTTTAGCAGTTCCATAAGTATTTACATTAATGCTTGTAGGTTGTGCAACGCCTATCGCGTAAGAAACCTGTACCAAAATTTCGTCACAAACACCTGCTGCTACAAGGTTTTTAGCAATATGTCTTACTGCATAAGCTGCGCTTCTATCCACTTTACTTGGGTCTTTACCGCTAAATGCACCGCCACCATGAGCGCCTTTTCCTCCATAAGTATCTACAATTATTTTTCTACCAGTTAGACCTGTATCGCCATGTGGGCCGCCAATTACAAACTTTCCGGTTGGGTTGATGTGGTACTTTATTTTGTCATTAAAAAAGTGAGCGTACTTAGGATATCTTTTCTTCATGCGTGGAATCAATATCTTTTTTACATCGTCAGAGATTTTCTTCAGCATTTTATCGTCATTCTTATCAAAATCATCATGCTGTGTAGAAACGACTATGGCATCAATTCTTACGGGTTTATTATCATCGCTATATTCTAGTGTAACCTGGCTTTTGGCATCGGGTCTAAGATATTTGATTTCTTTATTTTCTCTTCTCAATGCAGCCAGTTCTAATAAAATACTATGCGCAATATCCAAAGAAAGTGGCATGTAATTTTCAGTTTCATTGGTTGCATATCCAAACATCATTCCCTGGTCACCGGCGCCCTGGTCTTCTTTATTTTTTCTTACCACACCCTGGTTTATGTCGGCTGATTGTTCGTGAATGGCAGAAAAAATTCCACATGAATTGGCTTCAAACATATACTCACTTTTGGTGTAGCCAATCTTACGGATCACTCCTCTCGCTATTTCCTGTACATCAAGATACGCTTTAGATTTTACCTCGCCTGCAAGTACTACTTGCCCGGTTGTTACTAAAGTTTCGCAGGCAACTTTACTTTGTGGATCAAAGGCTAAGAAATTATCAATAAGCGCATCGCTTATCTGGTCAGCAACTTTATCAGGATGTCCTTCGCTAACAGATTCGGACGTAAATAAATAGGGCATATTGTTTTGTTTTTTGAGCCGCAAAATTATAGCTTAACATTGATAGAGCAAAATGGAATTTCTGACAATTTGAATTGGAATATATCAGAGATTTGCTATATTTATGAGATTAGGTTTTTTGAGAACGATTCCCTATAAATTATGGGAATCACAAAAGCCTTTAAGAAGTGATAAATATCTTTTTTAGGCAAGCTCTGAGTACAATTGTAAGTAGTCTGTCAAATCCGAGTCAGGATTATATTTTAAAACTTTTTTACCACGCACTTTACTGAATTCTTCTATGAGCTTTTTATCTATTTTTTCAGCGCCAAAGGTGATAACATCTGCAAAATGGGCGCCTCCTCTGAACATAGCTACATTGGTTCCCTCATCAAAAAGTTCCATATCTTTTTCCTTAATGTTAGAATTGATAGTGGCTACTTTTTCAAATTCAGATCCCATTTTTTCTTTGTAAGTGTTTTGGCCAATGGTATAGATTACTTTGCAATTACTAAAAACGGGTTCTTTTTTATAAGCCGTTTTGATATACATCGGGATAAGTCCTGTCATCCAGCCGCTACAATGGATTATATCCGGAGGCCAGCCGAATTTTTTTACAGTTTCCAGGGCGCCTTTACAAAAAAGAACCGTCCTCAAGGCATTATCTGCGAACCATTTTTCATTTTCATCATGAAACAGTGATTTTCGTTTGAAAAGATCTTCATTGTCTAAGAAATAAATCTGCAATCTTGCATTGGGAAGAGAAGCTACTTTAATTACCAGGGGATAGTCATCGCCATTCACATTAACATTGATACCCGAAAGACGAACCACTTCATGAAGCCGGTGCCTGCGTTCATTGATCATCCCAAAGCGGGGCATGATGCATCGAACTTCCATTCCGTTTTCATTGGATTTTATTGCAAGCCTGTTTACAATTTCCGCAAATTCTGTCAGTTCAAGATAGGGAGACATTTCGTTGGCTATGAATAAAATTCTTTTCTTTGTCGACATTTACAAATGGTTAAATTAGCTAAATTATTTTTTTTATAGGGGGCAAAGTTACCATTTTTTTTCTTTTACACAATGCAAAACGCAAGGTTAGACACAATTACAAGCAGTTATGATTATAATTAAATTTTCAAAAGACCTTAAGGATTATCTTAAAAAACGAATACTTCCACGTAAATTTATTGGATTCGTACCTACCATGGGTGCTTTGCATGAGGGTCATTTATCGTTGGTAAAAGAATGCCGGAAAATGTCACAAATAAGTATTTGCAGCATTTTTGTAAATCCAACTCAATTTAATAATCCGGATGATTTTAAAAGATATCCAAAAACTATTGAAAAGGATATTTTATGGCTTGAAGAAGCCGGTTGTGACATTTTATTTATGCCCGATGAAAAGGAAATCTATTTCAATAAAAAATTGAGAGAAAAACATTACGAACTTGGTTATCTTGAAACAATTTTAGAAGGGAAATTCCGCCCCGGGCATTTCCAGGGAGTTTGCCAGGTAGTAGAACGATTACTCAATATTGTAGAACCTGATTATCTTTTTATTGGCCAAAAAGATTTTCAGCAATGCCTGGTGATTAAACGGCTTTTAGAATTAAATCATAAAAAAATTGAACTTGTCATTTGCCCTACGCTTCGTGAGAATAGTGGACTTGCCATGAGCAGTAGAAATCTGAGGTTCAACTTAAAAGAAAGAAAAATAGCGTCAGAATTAAACCGGTGTTTACTTGCCATAAAAGATAAGCTTACAAAAAATAATTTTCCAAATCTAAAATACCAGGCAGTTCTCCAATTAGAAAAAACAGGTTTCAGGGTCGAATATCTGGAATTGGCAAAAAGAAACAATCTTGAAATAGTAACCCAATTTAAAAAGGGAGAAGAATTGGTAATCCTCGTAGCCGCTTTTCTTAATGAAGTAAGATTAATTGATAATCTTTTAATAAAAGGATAATTAAAATGGGTTTATTATCTTGTAACTTCTTATGAAGAAAAAAATATTTTCGGTTTTAAAATATATCATTTTCCTGGGCATTGGAATTTTTTTAACCTGGTGGCAATTAAGTAAAATGACACCTCTTCAAAAAGTTCAATTTAAAGAGTCCCTTCTCCATGCGAATTATCTGGTGATGATTCCTGTTTTTATTGTCATGATTTTGGGGCACATCAGCCGTGCAGTAAGGTGGAAAATTTTGATTGAACCAATGGGGTACCAACCCAAAACTTCTAATACTTTTTACTCAGTAATGTGTGGCTATTTCGCTAATATTTTCTTGCCCCGGGCCGGAGAAATCCTGAGATGTACTTTATTAAGCCGGTATGAAAAAATCCCTGTAACCAAATTATTCGGAACCATTTTATTGGAAAGAATTTTTGATTTATTTTGTTATTTCATAGTGATTGTTATTACTGTGCTAATCCAGGTAGAAACGGTAAGCGATTTCATAAAATCTAAATTAAGCCAGATTGTCAATCATAAACATATTTTGCCAGCCTGGGGTATTATTATTATTCTTTTATTAATTGCCGGAATATTTTTTTTAATTGCAAAATGGATCCTTAAAAGATATAAAGATCATCAATATATTATTAAATTAAAAGGATTGCATATTGGATTAAAAGAAGGATTTACAACGATTCTTCATTTAAAAAAGAGAAAAAGGTTTATAGCTCACACTATCTTTATATGGTCAACTTATCTTTTTGAAATCTATATTGGATTTTGGGCGCTTTCCGCAACTTCATCCCTTGGTATCGGAGCGGCTTTTAGTGTGCTTTCTTTGGCCACGCTGGCGATGATTGTTTCTCCGGGTGGCTTAGGAGCATTTCCGATAGCAGTCCAGCAGGTATTGCTGATTTACAATGTTGATAATATTTCCTTTGGGTGGCTGATGTGGGGTGTTTCAACAGGAATAATTATTGTTGTGGGTAGTATATGCTTTGGATTATTAATTTATCAAAATAAAAATAAGAATGAAAAAGAGCAGCTCTATCAGGGAGAGAATATTTAACATTGAAGAAATAGACCGGGAAGTAAGACGATTGAGATTAAAAAGTAAAACGATCGCATTTACCAACGGAGTTTTTGATATTTTGCATGAAGGACATATTGCCCTTTTATCAAAAGCCGCGACCTTTGCCGATGCTTTAATCGTTGGTATCAATTCTGATGCTTCGGTAAAAAAATTAAAAGGCGAAAGCAGACCAATAAATAATGAAAATTCCAGAGCCTTAATAATGGCATCCCTGATAATGGTAGATGCCGTAGTGATGTTTAATGAAGAAACGCCTATAGGACTTATAAAAATAATAAAACCAGATGTGCTGATAAAAGGGGGGGACTATACGATTGAAACTATTGTGGGCGCCGAAGAAGTGATAGCTGACGGCGGGAAAGTAGAAATAATTCCTTTAGAAACCGGCTTTTCTACAACAGGTATTATTAATAAAATTTCGGGAAATTAACGATATTACTTTAATGGATAAACGAAAAATTATTGTAAGAGATATTAGCTGGTTGGCATTCAATGGCAGAGTGCTCCAGGAAGCAGGGGATCAAACGGTGCCTTTAAGAGAAAGAATCAGGTTTCTCGGTATTTTTTCAAATAACCTGGATGAATTTTTCAGGGTAAGAGTTGCCACATTAAGGCGAATGACAGAACTTGGAGCAAAGGCAAATATGCACCTGGAAGAATCTCCCGGAAAAATTCTGGAAGAAATAAATTTTAAAGTTACTAATCAGCAAAATCAGTTTAACCGTACCTGGGGTATTATCCTTGAAGAACTAAAAAAACAAAAAATTTTTATTTTAAATGAAAGGCAGTTAAATAAGGAGCAGAAGGATTTTGTACTCTCTTATTTTAGCGATTACATAAGAAGCAATATTGTTCCATTGATGATGGAAAGCCTGCAGGTATTTCCAACGCTCAATGATAAATCCATTTACCTCGCCTGCAAATTGTCAAAGGAAGATGGATCGGTTCCGCAACGATATGCTCTGGTCTCTGTCCCTACAAGGCTTTCAAGGTTTATCATACTCCCTCCAAAGGAGAATAATAATTACATCATTTTGCTGGAAGACGTTATCAGGTTTTGCCTCCCACAGATATTCTCATATTTTGGTTACGATACCTTTTCTTCCAACATTATAAAAGTTACCCGCGATGCCGAGATTGATATTGACAATGACATCTCTACTTCCCTCATTCAAAAAATAGAGAAGGGTTTAAAAAACCGGAAAAGAGGAAAGCCTGTCCGTTTTATATTTGATAAAGAGATTGACAGCGGATTATTAAATTACCTGATCAAACGGCTGGGGCTATCCAATAAGGACAATATTCAAGCCGGCGAAAGGATTCATAACTTTAAAGATTTTATGGATTTCCCGGAATCGATTTTTCAAAAAAAGAATCCCAGGAAAAAACCTTTTATTCATCCTCTTTTACAAAATGTTGATAGTGTAACGCAGGTTATTTTGCAAAGAGACGTTCTTCTAAATTTTCCATACCATTCCTTTGATTCTGTGATAGATGTTTTACGTGAGGCAGCTATAGCACCGGATGTAGTGAGTATAAAAATTACCTGTTACAGACTGGCAACGGAATCTAATATTATAAATGCACTTACCAATGCAGTAAGAAATGGGAAATTGGTAACGGTAATTCTTGAATTAAGGGCACGCTTTGATGAAGAAGCTAACCTGGAATGGAAAGTAATACTGGAAGATGCCGGAGTAAAAGTATTTGTGGGACTTCCCAACATGAAAGTACATGCCAAAATATGTCTCATCAAAAAAAGGAGTAACAACCATACATTTCAATACGGTTTTGTCAGCACCGGAAATCTGAATGGAAAAACAAGTCTTGTTTATGGAGATCATTGCCTTCTTACCAGCAACAAACATATAATGGCTGATATGAACAGGATATTTAATTACCTGGAAAATCAAAAAAATGTACAAATGCTAAAACGCTGTAACTTTTTATTGGTTAGCCCTGTTTACATGCGAAAAGAATTGAATTCACTGCTTAACAAGGAAATAAAAAATGCAAAAGAAAACAAACCGGCATCCATAATTTTTAAATTAAATTCCCTTAGTGATGAGGAATTAATTATGAAACTTTATGAAGCCGCCCGTGCAGGTGTAAAAATAAAAATGGTGATAAGAGGAATTTGCTGCATGTTCACTGAAAGCAAAAAATTTAAGAAAAAGGTAAAAGCCATAAGCATTGTAGATGAATTTCTGGAACACGCCAGGGTAATGATCTTTCATAATGATGGAAAGGAAAAATATTTTATTTCATCTGCCGATTGGATGGTACGAAACCTGGATCACCGGATAGAGGTAGCTTGCCCGGTCTATGATAAGGCAATTCAGCAGGAATTAAAAGAAATAATGAACATCCAGTTGAGTGATAATGTAAAAGCAAGGATTTTGAATAATGACCTTTCTAATATTTATGTAGAGGCAGAGGGAGAAAAAAGAATACGTTCACAAATTGAAACCTATAATTATCTTTTGAAAAAAACCTATTAAGATTTGAAATTAGCAGCAATAGATATTGGCAGCAACGCTGCCCGGTTACTAATAACAGAAGTTACTGAAGACGAAAATAATAAAGCAACTTTTACCAAACTTTCCCTTGTAAGAGTACCGATAAGACTTGGCTTTGATGTATTTGATACAGGAAAAATATCTGATCGCCGGATCAATTTGTTATTACATACCATGAAAGGATTTCTCAATCTGACAAATGCATTTGAAGTAAAAGCAATGAAAACCTGCGCTACATCGGCAATGCGTGATGCTTCCAATTCGAAAGAGATAATTTCTCTGGTTAAGGAAAAAACCGGTATTGATATAGAAGTAATTTCAGGAAGCCAGGAAGCATCATTGGTTTTTGAAAATCACATTGCGGAAAACTTAGACAAGGAACATTCTTATCTTTATATTGATGTAGGGGGTGGAAGTACGGAACTTACCTTTTTTAGCAATAATGAAATGATCTTTAAAGATTCCTTTAATATCGGTACCATCCGGTTGCTTAAAAACCAGGTAACAGATTCTTTATGGGATGACATGAAATTGGATATTAAATCAAAAACAAAAGGATTTAAAACGGTTACCGCAATCGGGTCTGGTGGAAATATTAATAAAGTATTTTCAATAAGTAAACGAAAAGAGGGGAAACCGCTATCGATGGATTTGATTCGTGATTATTATAAAGAATTAAGTAATGTTTCATTGCAGGATCGAATTAAAATCTATAAACTGAAAGAAGACCGGGCGGATGTAATAGTTCCTGCACTCAAAATTTATTTAAGCGCTATGCGATGGGCCGGAGCTTCAGAAATTTATGTACCAAAGATCGGGCTTGCGGATGGGCTGGTGCATCATCTATGGGAGGAACAAAAAGTTTGAGCAGACAGGTATGAGTGATGAGAGATTAGTGCTTGTGAAAAAAAGTAACTCTATTATTAATTTTTTCTTTTAGTTCCATAATAAAGACATGTTATTAGAGGCGTCAGTAAGATGAACTTTCCTATTTTCTTCGAACCCTTCAGGAGCAGAATATTAAAAACAGCTATTACTATTCACCGTATCAATTATTTTCAAACAAATCTCCCTGCACCGTTGGCTTTGTATTTTCCGCCCATTCCATCTGATCGCTTTTGGAATAATCGGTAAGTTTATTTCCTATTGCCCGCCAGCCCATGATATCCACTACTTTATGGAGTTTTATTTTTGCTCTTCTTATTTGTGTTCCTCGCCCGCTTTGCATAGCAAGAATAGGTTCATCGGCAGTGGTAACTTTTAAAAGCCGGTTACCCTTACCCTCTTTAATAAAAAGAAACTTAGAGTTAAGAGTGTTGGTCTCAATTTTAAATCTTTTTACATTGTATTGCAATTTTTCGTTATCAAGATAAACTGCTGTAATAATTTTTTCAGGATCGAATTTTTCTATCAATTCGATATTGTCAACTTCAAACCTTTGCGTAATTTCCTGCCCTGTGATTTCATAATTGCCATCTTTATAAATAACCAGGATTTTATCGTCCCCTTCAAAATTACCTAAAAGCTTTCCTTTTTCTTCAGTATTCAATCTGCCAAAAGTATCGTCAAACCAGAGTTTTCGCTGGTCGAGTGTTGACTTCCCTTTTTCCAAAAGGCGAATAGATTTTACGGGATATTTGGTTACCTGGTTGCCAATGCTGCCACGGCTACGTATTTCGAGGGTTTCAAAATAAAAATCAAATTCTTTAATATGCGCTCTGCAGCCAGGTGTTAAAATAACATGAACCACTTCGGCTTCGCCATTTGGGTTCACAGAAAAATAATGAACCTTACTTTTTTCATCACCTTTGGTGAGATCATATTCTTTATCCCGGGTAACCCCGGTTACATTAAATCGTTTGGCATAACTAATTCCTTTTTTACTTTCTGCATAGATCATATTATAAGTAGTACGTTCATTGTTCTTGTCAAATATGGCTACATGAATAATGTCTTTTCCAATAAAAACTTTGTCAGCCACTTTCACCACTTTCATGATACCCGATTTGGTAAACACGATGATATCATCAAGATCGCTGCAATCCGCTACGAACTCATCTTTTTTGAGGCTGGTGCCTACGAAGCCTTCAGAGCGGTTTACATAAATTTTAGTGTTGGCAATGGCTACTGCTTTTGCCTGTATAACATCAAATAACTTTATTTCTGTTTTTCGAAGGCGGCCTTTTCCGAATTTTTTTAATAATTCTTCATAATAAGAGATAGCATATTCGGTTAAAAATTCCAAATGGTGCCTTACCTGTTGAATGTCATCTTCTAAAGATTTTATCTGCCGGTTTAAATCTTCAATATCGAGTTTATAAATCCTTCGTACAGGCTTCTCTGTTAGTTTGAGAATATCTTCCCTTGTTATTTCTCTTTTCAATATTTTTTTGAAAGGGATAAAAGCTTTGTCAATTCCGGCTATTACCTTATCCCAGGTTTCATGTTTCTTTTCTAATTCTTTATATATTTTTTCTTCGAAAAAGATTTTTTCCAAAGAGGTGTAATGCCATTTTTCCTGCAGTTCGCCAAGTTTTATTTCTAATTCCTTTTTTAATAAATCACGGGTATGGTCAGCAGAAAATTTCAATAACTCAGTAACGCCGGAAAACTTCGGTTTCTGACCTTTAATCACACAGGCATTGGGAGAAATGGAAATTTCACAATCGGTAAATGCATATAGGGCATCAATGGTAATATCAGGAGAAATGCCAGGGGCCAGGTCAACGGTAATCTCTACATCAGCGGCTGTGTTATCGGTAACTTTTTTGATTTTTATTTTCCCACTCTCATTGGCTTTTACAATGCTTTCAATTAATTGTGAAGTAGTGGTTCCATAGGGAACATCTTTTATGATCAAAGTTTTTTTATCCTGCTCTTCAATTCTTGCACGCACACGTACTTTACCACCGCGTATTCCATCATTGTAATTAGTTACATCAATCATTCCCCCCGTCATAAAATCAGGATAGAGTTCAAACTTTTTCCCTTTATAATATTTTATAGTGGCATCTATTAGTTCACAAAAATTGTGTGGAAGTATTTTTGTGGCAAGTCCTACAGCAATGCCATCTGCCCCTTGTGCAAGTAGTAAGGGAAACTTCATAGGAAGTGTTACGGGCTCATTTTTTCTTCCGTCGTAGCTCAGTTGCCAGGTTGTAGTTTTATTATTGAAAGCTACTTCCAAAGCAAATTTGCTGGGACGGGCTTCAATGTACCTCGGTGCCGCCGCTTCATCGCCCGTACGCACATCACCCCAGTTTCCCTGGGTTTCTATCAATAAATCTTTTTGTCCAAGATTTACTAATGCATCACCAATGCTGGCATCTCCATGTGGATGATATTGCATGCTTTGCCCAATGATATTAGCCACTTTATTAAAACGTCCATCATCCATTTCCTTCATCGCGTGAAGGATTCGTCGTTGTACCGGTTTTAAACCATCCTCAATTGCAGGAACAGCGCGCTCCAATATTACATAGCTCGCATAATCGAGAAACCATGTTTTGTATTGGCCTGAAATGCCTGAATTGCTATGTGTGTATTCTTCTTTGTTTTTTTTTGCCATTCGATTAAACCTTTGTTGGCGAAATTAAAAAATATTAGCGGCTTCATTTATTGGTTCATTATTTTATATTGATCAGAGGGTATATTTTATAGAATCATTTGCTGCAAAAACAACCTGGATGAATAATTGACAATCCTCATTTGCCATTCTAAATGATTTCCTTAGCCTTTATTTGTATTTAAAAATATTAGCGGATATGAACGATGTAAAGAATTTTGCCAACTTTAGCTAAACTAATATCCATAATAAAACTTTCGTTTTTTCGCATTTGATCAATGTAACTTTGATTGTAAGATAAGTTGATATTCTTTATTCATTTTATTTCTTTTATGAAAGTGAAACACCTGGTTTTTATTTGCTTAGTATTTATTTCAATTAAAGCTTTTTGTCAAACTAAAGAAACGCATTTTATCAATACTTTTAGGGTAAGTGAAAAAGAGTTTGGTAATGATAGAAATTGGTATAAGATGAATATTCCTTTTTTTGAATGTTCAGACACGACATTAGAAAATGTTTATTATTATCGCTGGAAATTATATAAGGCTCACCTTCTAAATTTAGGCAAATACGGATACATCGTTACTGAATTTTTAAATGCCATGAGTTGGGATAGAAAACCCTATAATTCATTGAATGATGCTACCAGTTATCATATATATGAAGGCAGGTGGCTCAGGAACCGGTGCTACATGAACGATTACATTAACTATATGTATAAAGATGGTGGCAATGACAGGCACTTTAGTGAGGCTATAGCGGATGCAGCATATTCCTATTATTTGGTAAATCCGGATTCCACATTTATTACTTCTCAATTGCCTCACATGATCAGTATTTACAAAGATTGGTACGATCATTATGATTCGTCGAAGGAATTATATTACATTGAACCTTTGCTGGACGCTACTGAATATACCATTGCCTCCATTGATGCCAGCGGGGGCAAGGATGGTTTTGAAGGAGGAGATGCATTTCGCCCCACTATTAACAGTTATATGTATGCCAACGCAATAGCAATAAGCAAAATTGCTTTGCTGCGGAAAGATACAGCTACTTCAAATACTTATAGGAAGAAAGCATTGGAAATTAAAGATAAGATGCAAAAGGATCTTTGGAATGATAGCCTCCGGGATTTTCTGGATAGGTATAAAGTGAGTAATCAATATGTCAAATACTGGCACTTTACCCGGGGCAGAGAATTGGAAGGCTATGAACCATGGGCTTTCAATTTACCGGGCGAAAATCAAAAATTTAATTCAGCCTGGAAGCATTTAATGGACACAGCTGAATTTATGGGTCGCTATGGTTTGCGAACTGTGGAGCCGTCTTATCAGTATTATATGAAGCAGTACCGATATGATAGAGCCACAGGGCTGCGTGAATGTCAATGGAACGGACCCAGTTGGCCGTTTCAAACTTGTATGGTTTTAAGAGGTATGGCTAATCTTTTAAATAATTATAAGCAGCATTTTATTACAGTAGATGATTATCTATATGTTTTGCAACAGTATGCCCAACAACATTACCTGAATGGTAAACCAGACCTGGTAGAAGATTATGACCCCGACAAGGGAGGAGCTATTGTAAATATTCCACAAAGAAGTGAGCATTATAATCATTCTGAATTCAATGATCTGATCATTACCGGGCTCTGTGGTTTACATCCGAAAGCAGGTAATCAACTTGAAATAAATCCGTTGGTTACTACAAACCGGAATGCGCCAATAGATATAAAATATTTTTGTCTGGAAAATGTACTATATCATGGGCATAACCTTACTATTTTATATGATAAAGATGGGAAAAAGTATCACCAGGGGGCAGGCTCGTCCGTTTATATAGATGGGGAGCGGGTAGTAGGACCTGTTGCTCCGGGAAAAAAGATTATCCGGATTCCCAAAGCAATTGTTAAGCAGGAAGTAAACTTACCTATAGACTTAGCTGTAAACCTGACCGGGACAGGATTTCCGATGGCTTCGTCTTCTTATACGAATGCTGAAGATAAACTGAATATGGCAATTGATGGAAGAGTTTGGTATTTTAAGAATGTCAGAAACCGGTGGTCATGTTATGGATCGAATCATTTAAAAGACTGGTTTCAGGTTACATTTGAAAAGCCCAAAAATATTGATAGTATTGGTTTATTTATATATAGCGATGGTAAAAAATACGCATCACCCCAATCTTACGAAATACAATATTGGAATGGGAATGAATGGATAAACCCTAAGAGTATTAAAAAATTGCCATTCAAACCATTGGGCAATACAAAAAATACGGCATCTTTTAATACCATCCGCACAAATAGGATAAGGGTAAATTTTACAAATGCAGGACATGGAAAATATACAGCATTATCTGAGATGGAAATATATTGATAAATAGTATTATCCTATATAAGAAAAGCTATTTCTTTATAGATTATCTGGGGGAAAATTATATTCATCCAAAAACGAGAGTGTCCGATAAATCTCTAATCTTTTATTTATACCCCATATTTCCTTTTCACCTCTCTTTCAGTTTCCCTTGTCTTAATGGTTTCTCTTTTATCGTAAATCTTTTTTCCTTTTCCTAAACCAATTTCTATTTTTGCAAAACCGCTTTCAGAAAAGAATATTTTTAAAGGAACAATGGTATAACCTTTCTCTTTGATTTTATTTTCAAGTTTTCGCAATTCTTTTTTATGTAATAATAATTTACGTTCCTGCATGGGTTCGTGATTGTAATGAGTGCCAAAATTATATTCAGAGATATGAAGGCTTTTTACAAACAATTCGCCTTTATTAAATATACAATAACTGTCGTTGAAACTTGCCTTGCCTGCCCTTAGCGATTTTATTTCGGTGCCGGTCAATACAAGCCCTGCAATATATTTTGCTTCAATATTGTATTCATAATAAGCTTTTCGGTTACTTAAATCCATAATAAAAAAACAGCAGGAATTTTATTTTTCCTGCTGCAAAGTTTCATATTTAAATTTTAATTTCTGAACAAAATCAACAATTGCTCCAGTTTACTTTTAAGTTCTTTTCGGGAAACTATGAAATCGAGAAAGCCATGCTCCAATAAAAATTCACTGCGTTGAAAACCCGGGGGCAAATCTTTTTTTATCGTTTCTTTTATTACCCGTGGCCCTGCAAACCCAATAAGAGCACCTGGCTCACCCATTATTACATCTCCAAGCATGGCGAAAGATGCAGTAGTGCCTCCAAAGGTTGGATCAGTACAAAGAGAAAAATAAGGAATTTTTGCATCACTAAGCAACGACAATCTTCCAGAAGTTTTAGCTAATTGCATTAAGGAGAAAGCACTTTCCATCATGCGCGCTCCGCCACTTTTATTTATGATCATAAAAGGGATATTATGTTCAATGCAATAATCGCAGGCGAGGGAAATTTTTTCGCCCATTACACTTCCGAGACTACCACCAATAAATTCAAAATCCATAGCGGCAATCACGATATCCATTTTGCTCACCTTTCCACGGGCAACAGTTATGGAATCATGGATAGTTGTTTTGGCATACGTCTCTTCTAATCGTTGCGAATAGGGTTTTAAGTCAACGAAACCTAAAAAATCTTTGGATTTGATATTCGCAAAAAGCTCTTCATAATGTCCATCATCAAAAATGATTTCAAAATATTCTGCGCTTCCTATCCTGTGATGGTATTCGCATTTGGGGCAAACAAATAGATTTTCCCTTAATTCAGTAATCGTGCAGGTATATCTGCATTGTGGGCATTTTGTCCATAATCCATCAGGAGCTTCTTTTTTGTCTTTGGTAGAAGTAGTAATCCCTTTCTTTATCCTTCGAAACCATCTTCGTTTGGTTTCATCAGTGTCACCTTCTTCTCCCGCAAGATTTGCATCAAAATCTTCTTCCTGTTTCATATTTTGTATTTAAGTACTAGGTATGAGTATGAGGTTTTCATGTCTTGTGATTAAAGATTTATACTATTACTAAGTTACTTTAACTCTCAATTGTCAATTCTCAACTTCTATGCTACCGTAATGCTTTTATCCAAATATACATCTTGTGTGGCATTCAACAATTCAACACCTTCTTTGAAAGGTTTTTGGAATGCTTTTCTTCCCATAATCAATCCCATTCCTCCGGCGCGTTTATTGATAACGGCGGTTTCTACGGCTTCAGTAAGATCGGCAGCGCCTTTGCTTTCGCCGCCACTGTTTATTAAACCAATTTTTCCACTATAACAATTTAAAACCTGGTAACGACAAAGGTCTATCGGGTGATCAGAGGTCAAATTTTCATAGACTAATGGAGAGGTTTTCCCAAATTTTATAGCATTATACCCTCCATTGTTAGTAGCCATTTTTTGTTTAATGATATCGGCTTGTAAAGTAACGCCAAGATGATTGGCCTGCCCGGTAAGATCTGCACTGGTAGAGTAGTCTTTGCCATTTACCTTAAAAGCATTGTTGCGAACATAACACCATAAAATAGTACACATCCCTAATTCGTGTGCCAATGCGAAGGCCTGGCTTACTTCCTGCAACTGGCGGGTACTCTCTTCACTTCCCCAATACACAGTAGCGCCTACTCCTACAGCTCCCATATCGTAAGCGGTTTCTACAGAGCCATACATGGTCTGATCGTATTTATTAGGATAACTCAATAATTCGTTGTGATTCAATTTTACGATGAAAGGGATTTTATGAGCATATTTTCTACTCAATATTCCTAAAACTCCAAAAGTAGAAGCTACGCCATTACAACCACCTTCAATAGCTAATTTTACTATACTTTCCGGGTCAAAATAAATCGGGTTGGGGGCAAAAGACGCGCCTGCACTATGTTCTATTCCCTGGTCAACCGGAAAAATAGAGCAATAACCAGTACCACCAAGTCTTCCATGATTCATTAATTGTTGTAAGCTTCCTACTACACGATTATTACGATCGCTCTGTACAAAAATAGTATCCATATATGATGGAGAGGGAAGAGTGAGCGTAGATTTGTCAATTTTACATTTGTGATTCAATAAATTTTCAGCTTTGTCGCCTAAAATGTCTGCAATTTTTTTTGATGCCATTATTTAAGTTTTAATTTTTGCAAAAATAGGGAATTACAGGTTTAACAAGTATATGATTTAAAGAAACTGCATATAAGTTAAATCTTGTCATATATTTTGCCGGAATTTGTGAAAATAATTAATTGATTTTAGGAGTCGGCTTCCATACCAGCTAAACATCTCTCCATCTATCAATTCAATTTTTATTTTCCCCATTTGTTTTTGAATTTCTTCTTTATGTTTTTCTTTGAAAGGGTATGGTTCTGAAGAAAGCAGGATCAACTCAGTGTTTTTTTCTTTTACCTTATCCAAAGTAATTTGGGGATAACGCTTCATATCTGCAAAAACATTTTGAAGCCCGCAAAATAGCATCATTTCATTTATAAATGTGTCGCCGCCAACAACCATGTAAGGATCTTTCCAGATAAAATAGGCTGCGCGTTTAAAACCGGAAGATTTTGGGGAATTCATTTTCAGTTTCTCAAACCCTTCATTTATTTGAAAAATCAGTGTCGTAGCCTGTTTGGTCCTTCCAACTAATTTACCAATATCATAGATCATTTTTATGGAATCAGAAAGATTATTCACATCAGTTACCCATACATCATATTTCTCGGCCAGTTTTTCTACTTGCTCTTTTACATTTTCTTCTTTATTGGCAATGATGAGATCGGGAGAAAGTTCGTGAATGGTTTTGAGATTAATTTTCTTTGTTCCGCCAACTCTTATCTTACTTTGGAACCATTCATCCGGATGAATACAAAATTTCGTAATGCCGATTACTTCTTTTTCGAGGCCCAGGAAAGAAAGTAATTCAGTTTGGGAAGGAACCAGGGATATGATGCGGGAATATTTTTTACCTGGGATAACTTGAGATAAAATCATAAGGCAAGTTATTGCATAAAATAAAAAAACTCCTGCAATCTTTCGACTACAGAAGTAAATTTTTTAACTGTTTTTGGCAGCATCCCTGGGGCTTCAGCGGTAAAAATTAATTTCCGGTTTCAGCGTAGGTTTTGAATAGGAATCAGATGCGGTTTCCCGTTATTCTGAGTTTTCACAAGAGTGGATTGGTTTTTTCATTTTTGAAATTATCTGACAGTTATTGGATTAAGAAATTTCAAAATAAAAATAAGGCCTTTTTTTTCCTCTTTACATTATGCAAAGAGATGATATTGGATAAAAAATTAGAAGTTGACTGATATTGGATTTTTTCGATTTTACAAGGAATTTGGATAGATTCTGTTTTTCGAATGGGTTTTTTGGATATTTATTTTTATGATTAATGCCTACATCAACATCAACCAACTTCTGGAACAAAGATATAGGTTAGCTGATTGTAGCAAAGGGCAATATTGCCCATTTTTAGATGAGTTGTATTTACGGTTGTTATCGTAGAAATATCATTAAACCATTGGTATTTTTACTCTTGTTTTGTGAGTATAAATACCTTCTATTCTTTGGATTTGCCCATTTTATTTGAAGAATCAATTATATTAAAATGGTATTTTACCCATACGAAAAGTTGATTATACAGATGTATTAGACATATAGGATTGAAGTAAAATCGTGTAATTTATTTTTTGTCCATGTTTGATTATTACTTTGCCAAGCTTTGAACAATATCGTATTTGGTTACAATGTGATATTGCCCGGTTTCGTCTTTACGCGATGCCCCGGTTTGTATCTCACTAACCGGCGACAATTTGAAATGCACCCTATTACTTTGCCAGACTTTGAATAATATCGTATTTGGTTACAATGTGATATTGCCCGGTTTCGTCTTTACTGAGAACAGCTCCATTGTGTTTTGAAATCAGGTTGCTTAATTTACCTACTGGCATATCAAAGGGGACTGTAGGGTATTCCTTTTCCATCACCGATTCTACTATATGTTCTTTTATCTGAGGGTCTGATAAAATTTTATCGAATAAGCCTCCTTCACTTAATGAACCAACGATGAATTCATTTTTTAATACAGGAATATTTTCAATATCATATTTTTTCATCAGGTCAATGGCAATTGATACTGCCTGATCTGCAGATATTGTAACTAATTTTTGTGAACCTCGTGCATTCACCAGGTCTTTAAAAGTTTTCACTTCGAGAAAACCTCTTTCCATCATCCATTGGTCATTATAAATTTTTGCCACATACCTGCTGCCGTGGTCATGAAAGATACAGACAACTACATCATCTTTTTGTAAACTTCCTTTTAATTGTAATAATCCATGCAAACAACTACCGGCACTGTATCCACAAAATAATCCTTCTTCTTTGGCTATTCGCCTTGCCATTACTGCTCCATCTTTATCTGACACTTTTGTAAAAGCATCAATGTATTTCATATCATAATTGGCGGGCACAAAATCTTCCCCAAATCCTTCACTGATGTAAGGATACACTTCGTTTTCGTCTATCTCGCCGGTATCAAAATATTTCTTCAACAAAGAGCCATAACTGTCAATGGCCCACACTTTAATATCAGGATTTTTTTCTTTTAAATATTTTCCCGTTCCCACAATCGTTCCGCCGGTTCCTGTTGCTACCACAAGATGAGTAATTTTTCCTTCCGTCTGTTCCCATATTTCCGGGCCGGTTTGCTCATAATGTGCCTCCCGGTTGGCAAGGTTATCGTATTGATTTACATACCATGAATTAGGTACTTCTTCACTTAACCTTTTTGATACAGAGTAATAAGAACGCGGATCATCGGGCTCTACGTTGGTTGGACATACTATCACTTCTGCGCCAACGGCTTTTAAAATATCTGCTTTTTCTTTGGATTGTTTATCTGTAGTGGTGAAAATACATTTATATCCTTTTACAATTGCAGCCAATGCTAATCCCATTCCTGTATTTCCGGAGGTGCCTTCGATAATGGTGCCGCCGGGTTTTATTTTACCTTCCCGTTCAGCCACTTCCAGCATCTTTACAGCCATCCGGTCTTTAATAGAATGCCCCGGATTAAAATATTCCACCTTTGCCAAAACAGTGCAGGGTAAATCTTTAGTGATCTTATTCAATTTTATTAGTGGAGTATTTCCAATCGTCTCAAGGATATTATTTTTCCACATAAATTATTTTTTGCTAAGATAAAAAAAATAGGGCTATGCCTGAATGTTCTGGTCTGACATACGTTTTAATACAAACCTATAAGTGTTTGGAGTAAGGCTATAAAGAAAGCAAAATCTTATAGAATTAGAGAATAATGGCAAGAAAAATAACGATAATTGCAATTATAACTCATCAAGCAATCTTTTAACCGGGCACCCTTTCAGTTTCCCTTTCTCAATTAAAGCAAATTCTTCAACAGCTTCTTTGAGTTCCTTTAATAACTGGGTTTTAGAAGGTTCTAAATATTCCAGTTCTTCCAAATCTTTATTTTTTTTTAAGTTCTCTCCATTTACTTATCGGAATAAATATCCCGGTAGGTTTTCCTTTTGCATCTTCTAATATCTGTAAATCCTTAAATAAATTATTTTGCCTATCAAAAATACCAAATTTTTGCATTACTTTAAAGTAGTGGTATTCAAACCCGGTTTCATCAAATCCAAGGCTTTGCTTACTGTTGAATCGTAGGTATTCTTTATTTCATAATACCCTTCTGTATTCCATATTTCTCTCGCAGTTATTTCTTTTATTTGTTTTTGAAGTAATGCCTTATCTTTTTTATTTTCTATATTCAAATTAATGGAATCTTTTTGGGCATAGTGTTTCAGGTCATTGAGTGTGTTTTCACCCACTACATATTTTTCATCAAATATTTTAGGCGTAGAATACTGTTTGAATTCTTTTTGATGCCTTAAAAAATTTAGATAGACAAAACGATTTAAAGTTCCGTTTATTAAGGCATCTATAATATTTTTATCAATAGCTGTGGTATCGAAGGGAACAAATACATCGGGCGTGATGCCGCCGCCGCCATATAAAACATTTCCGTCCTGGGTGATATATTTTTTTTCACCGATATGTTTTATCGAATCAGCAGAAGTCATTTCTCCATCCTTAAAACGATTCATAAGATCGTGATCATATACTTCAAATCCTTTCTGATAAGGTTTTTGAATACTTCTGCCAAGAGGTGTATAATATCTTGCTACTGTCAGTCTAAGTCCTGCGCCATTACTAAGCTGGTATTGCTCCTGCACTAGGCCTTTTCCGAAAGTACGGCGGCCAACAATAGTTGCACGATCCCAATCCTGCAATGCGCCGGTTAATATTTCACTTGCCGATGCAGTACCTTCATTTACAAGCACCACTAATTTCCCTTTTTCAAATTCGCCGTCTTTCTGACAACGGTATTCTTTTTTGGGAGAATGTGCGCCTTCTGTGTAAGTGATCAATTTATCATCGTTCAAAAATTCATCGGCAATGTCAGTTGCCTGTGTGAGAATACCTCCGCCATTATCTCTCAGGTCAAGTATCAGGCTTTTCATTCCTTGTTTCTCCAATTTCTGCAGCGCATCCATAAATTCACTATAAGTAGTTTCGGAGAATTTATTCAATCTGATATATCCTGTTGTATCCGTTATCATGTAGGCTGCATCAAGACTGTAAAGCGGCACTGGCCCGCGTGTGACTTCAATTGCTTTTTTTGCATCATCTCTTAAAACAGTAACAGTTACTTTTTCACCCGCATTACCTCCTATCAGTTTTCTCAATTTCTCTGCAGTTATGTGATCCCCTGCCACCAGGGAATCATTTATTTTTATTAATTGATCTCCTAAGAGCAAACCTGCTTTTTGGGCAGGTCCTTTATCCAATACATTTACTACGTTTACGGTGTCGTTGATAATATTAAATTCAATACCTATTCCAAAAAACTGCCCTTCAAGGTCTTCATTTACCTGTTTCAATTCCTGCACCGGCAAATAAACTGAGTGAGGGTCAAGTTGAGAAAGGATGGATTGAATAGCAGTAGTACCCAGGGAATCCATATTTTCATTATCCACATAATTTCTCTTTATCAGGTCAAGAACTTCCTGTACCGGCTTTTGCTTTTCCATGAAGAAAATTCCGTTGTCCGGCATATTCCCTCTTATCCTGTAACCAACGAACATGCCGGCAATCATACAAAGACTTAATAACAGAGGAAGCCAAACCTGTAATTTTTTATTGCGCATATTTTTCTTTGTTCTATTTTTATTTTTTTAAGAAGTGCAAATTTCCTCAATAAACGTGATAAAATGATACCTCCCATAAAATTGATTGCTGATAGTGGCTCTACAAAAACTGAATGGTGCCTGTTAAAAAATAATAAATCGACTCTTTTTACTACACAGGGTATGAGCCCCTATTTTGTCAACACCGTGCAGGTTGAACAAATTATTCGTAACGAAGTTTTTCCTTTTTTGAGAAAAAATATACCTGATGAAATTTATTTCTATGGAACAGGATGCAAGAACCCTGAGAATTTAAAAATGTTTCAAAAAGTGTTTCACAAAATTTTCCCTGAAGCTACTGCTTATGTTGACAATGATCTTTCGGGAGCTGCCAAAGCACTTTGTGGAAATGAAAAAGGGATTGCCTGTATTTTGGGAACCGGATCTAATTCGTGTTATTATAGTGGCAAAAGAATTGTAAAAAACAGCCCGGGTTTGGGTTATGTTTTGGGTGATGAAGGCAGTGGCGCTTATCTTGGCAAAAAAGTGATCCAGCATTATTTATATAATATTTTTGATGATATTCTCCGTGCAAGATTTGATGCAAAATTTGTAACTACAGATGCAGAAATCCTCGAATCTGTTTATAAAAAACCTTTGCCAAACCGCTATCTTGCTTCGTTTGCTATTTTTTTGGCTGAGAACAGAGGACATTATATGATAGAAAATATTATTGAAGACGGTATCAACGATTTTTTTTATACGCATATTATTTCCTTAAAGGAAAGCGAAAAATTACCGGTTCATTTCACAGGCGGGATTGCTTATGGATTTAAAAATACAGTGATGCAGCTTTGCAAAAATTATGGTTTACATCAGGGAACTATTTTGAGAAGCCCGATGGAAGGGCTGGTTAAATATCATTTGATTAATTGATAATTGTCAATTGATAAGTAGTAATAGATTAATTTGTAAATATCAATTGTTTTCAACTTTTCCCTTTCAGCATTGGCACAAAAGAAAAATCGGAAAAAGTTTCTTCTTCCATGCTTCCATCTGAATTCTTTGCGATGCGCATCATTTTTTGTTTGCCGTTATCCTCCAAAGGAATTACCATTTTACCGCCCGTTTTTAATTGCTCAATTAATTTTGGCGGGATGAAAGGTGCCGCAGCAGTTATGATTATTTTATCAAAAGGCGCAAAGGTAGGTAGCCCTTCAAAACCATCACCATAAAAAAATTTAATATTAGGATATTTAGATTTTAAAATGAAAGTTTTATTCAATTCATACAATTTCTTTTGCCTTTCAATAGTGAAAACATTGGCACCCATTTCTGCCAGAACCATTGCCTGGTAAGCGCTCCCGGTTCCAATTTCCAATACTTTTTCATAAGGCTTTACTTCCAGAAGCTGGGTTTGGTAAGCGACTGTATAAGGTTGCGAAATCGTTTGTCCTTCACCGATAGGGAAAGCCCTGTCCTGGTAGGCAATGTGCTCAAGCGCGGTATCTAAAAAATAATGACGGGGAATATTCATCATCGCACTTAACACATTTTCATCTGTGATCCCTTTATTTCCAAGTGAATCAATTAACTTTTTTCTAAGCCCTTTATGCCGATAGGTATCTTCAAACTTTCGCATAGATGCAATTTAAAATAATTGTTGGTTTCATTTGATAAAGAAAAAACAGAAGATTATTTATTATTGGCAAATAATAGAATTAATTGTCATAAATTATTTTTTATTTTATTTTAAAACATTATATGTATTATATTGAATCAAATTTATTTCTTTAATCCGGTATTTTTAAAATAAATACATTCCCTTCTGAAGACTATAAAAGGCAATATCAATTGTTCTCATTCTTATTTATTAATCAAAAATTAATTTGTTATGAAAAGATCAACACAACAATTTTGCTTTTTGAATGAGATTTCATTCAAGTCTTTATTTAAAGTCTCATCTTTTGACCTGTAACTTTTCCTTATACGGAATATGATTTTTCCTGAAGGCCGCAATACCGTTTGGTTTTGTGGTTTTTTTATATTTATTTTGTATTCCGTAATACGGAATATATGAAGCATAAAAAATCACCTTACCCTAAGTGGGTAAATGAACACCGCAAACCTGGTACAGAGATTAGAAAAATTGGAGACAAGTTTTATGTTTATAGCGTATCGGCTTATTATGATCCAGAGCGTAAGAAAGGT
>Ga0307373_10002138_pt1 | contig 36016 bp, 11 predicted proteins | sample OX2MG_FD_202534 | JGI IMG/M metagenome (GOLD analysis project Ga0307373, IMG submission 202534) | Soil microbial communities from Risofladan, Vaasa, Finland - OX-2 | ecosystem: Environmental > Terrestrial > Soil > Coastal area > Acid sulfate soil | place: Finland: Risofladan, Vaasa | collected...
GGACCCGACCGCAGCGAGGAAGCGTAAAATGGCTGAGCTCCGTAGAATCCATGTCCTCGGCCAGAACCGCCTATTGGCAAGTCTGCCGAGGAATGAGTACCGCCGCCTGCATCCCCATTTGGAAAGGGTCTCCCTGCCCTTGAGGGATATCCTCTACGAGGCGAACGGGCCGATCCCGCACGTCTTTTTCCCGCTCAACGGGGTGGTTTCTCTGGTCATCGTCATGGAAGGCGGCTTCAGCCTCGAAGTGGGAACCATCGGCAACGAGGGCATGGTCGGGACGCCGGTCTTCCTGGGGTCCGATAGTAGCCCGACCAGGGCGATTTCGCAGGTTCCAGGCGAGGCGCTGCGGATGGAAACCAAGGTCTTTGAGGAGGAAATGAAGCGCGGCGGCCCGTTGTACGGATTGGTCCAGCGGTACACTCAAGCGATGATTAACCAGATTTCGCAGTCCACGGTCTGTAATCACCGGCACTCTGTCGAGAAACGCATGTGCCGCTGGCTGCTGATGAGCCACGACCGTGTGGGGATCGACGAGTTTCTGCTCACCCAGGAGTTCCTTGCCCAAATGCTCGGTGTCCGTCGCCCCACTGTGACCGCCGTGGCGGGCATCCTCCAGAAGGCCGGGCTGATTTCCTACCACAGGGGCAGGCTAACCGTCCTCGATCGCAAGGGGCTGGAAGGCGCTTCCTGCGAGTGCTACGAGGTGGTCGCAAAGGAGTTGGACCGCTTGCTCGGCTGACGCCGGGAGCCTACCGACGGTCGCAGTGAAAGGTCTTCATGTTCCTGGGAGAATTGCAAGCGGTTTTTCCGTATCCGCCATGAGTGCGCCGAATTCCGTGTCAGAAACGAGGACAAGTCGGCCAGTTGACTCGACTCTACAAAGCCGTTGGACCACGTGGCGCAGCGGATGATTGCAGACCACTTCAAGTACGCGAACGTTTTCCGCCTTGCCGTTGACAATCACCGCTCGTCGTTGCCCAGCCTTGCCACAAAGCCCATTTCCGTAGTTGTGCCATTGTTCCCCGTTGTGCATATGCATGGAGAATCTCCCGTCGATTTAGCCCCTATATACTATGGTTCCGGGCACCGGTTTCGTCCGTTTCGTCGCTCAACTCATCGACCAGGATCACCGTGCCGTTCGCGGCGTTAAAACGGGGCCAACCACAATACGCCGAGCGCAACAGCGATCGACATTTTGGTCCTCCGAGTCTTGAGGTTCTTAAAGAAGTGAAATGTCCCCATTCCCACTAGGGCAGCAATTACTATGCCAAGTTGCGCTAGACTTGTCGCGCCTGCTCGATTTCGGCTTCGCCTCCCCTGGGCGGCGGCCCCTATCAACTCCGCCTTGAAGTGGCAGGCCGCGACTGGTTGCCCCCGCTTCAACCCTTGGTGTCAACGGAGTCACGCGTCACGCGGACTTAGCCCAGCGGTTGACCTTTCTGTGCCGCGCGCGATGGAGCTCTCGTCGGCATAGGGCGAGTATTGTTTGGCTGTTCGGCTGCGCCGACGGGCGTCAAGGACCCATCAGGCGAGCCACGTCGCGGCCGTCCGTGGTGATTTCGTACCGCGTGCAGTGATCGCCGTAGCCTTGCAGCCGCGCAAGTCCTCGTCGAACGAGGGAGTCGAGCACGGTGCGGTTGGTGAAGTTCCTGCTCGGCGTGACGACCATCAGCCGAAGCTGGTCGAGCCCTTCGCGCACATTCCAAAGACCCTCGCCGGCGCCGGCCACGAGCATCTCGCGTTCGCCGACGTCGAGTCTCGATGCCACGGTCTGATGATCCATCGGTCAATACTCCAAAAACAAAGCCGGCGTGGCGGATCGCCCGGAGGCATTCCACCACGCCGGCTTACTCGACAACGAGCCACCCGAAAAGTCCGGGCTGCTCTTCAGCTAGTCATCCGACGAATACTCGTACCGCAGTTCGACGGGACCGATTCGAAAACGGTCATGAACCTCGCCGACCACTTAGAGTATACGGCGCGGAGGGGCGAAAACAAGGGGTGCGACTGCGTTTATACCGCACGTCACCGCTCGCTCGCATATCGCACCGCGATCAACTCGGAAACGGACTGGACCTCCGCGGTGCCCGTTTCGGGGACCCGGACGACGCGTTTCAACAAGGCCCGTTGGTCGCTCTCCGGAGGATACATCGCCGACAATTTGAGCGACTGAACGCTGAGATCCTCGATCAAGGCGTGGAAGATCACCGAGACCGTGGCCGGCTCAACCGCCGCCGCCAGGCAGTTCTCAGCGATGAGCTGCGCGTAGACGATGGTCGAAAAGCACTTGCCGATTTCGATCACGAGGCCGGCATCCGCGGTCGCGTTCTGGGCAGGTGCGCCGTCTCCCACGAATGAGCTGAACGCCTCCACCTGCTCGACAAAGGCCCTGACGTTCGGTAAAGAACGCAGTGGCTCGTAGGCCTTCAGGAAATGCGCGAACTTGACCGTCTTGGCATTGCGGTCATGGGCTTCCATGCCATACGGGTTTTCGTCGCAATCGCCCTGCCGCAGGCTTACGGACCCTGGCACCGGCGCCTCGTTGGGGGTCGATGCGAAATACGGGCCCATGAATTGGGCCGTCAGGGCGAAGTTGATGTGAGTGCTTCCCTCAAGACTGGGGATGAGCTGCGCATCCCGCACGGCCGATTCGAGGTACGTCTCGGATTCGACCCCCCGAGCGCCCACGCACTCGGCGAGCAGCCCCAAGACTTTGACGCCTTCGGTGCTGACCTTCGCCTTTTGAACGGCGTTGAACAGCAGGTACCGGCGGTCGTTCTTGCCGGAGGCTTGCAGGTAGTCGAGCGCCCGATACGCGTAGAGCTTCATCGCCGCCAGGCGGGCATAAGCGGTGACCGTCACGGTACGGATGTGAGGCATTTCCACGACGGGCTTACCGTAGAGCACCCTGCGGCGCAGATGGTCGACGGCCTCCGTGAAGGCGTGCTCGCAGATGCCGACGGAGCCAAACCCCAAGAAGAACTTGCCGAAGTCGACCGTGCCGAAAGCCGCGTCCCAAGCGTCGCGGCCCCGCGCGATGACGTCGCGGTCCGTCAACGGGTGGCCTTTGACCTCGAATTGGCCCACGAAGGCCGCCCGCACGCCGAGGGTGCGAATCTTCCGCACGTTGCAATACGCCGGCGCTTCTTGCGGTCGAATCGCGAAAAAGACGAACGGCGATCTCTTTTTCGATCCAGCCGGCTCGGCGGGGCATTGCTTGGCCAGCACCGAAACCATGCATGCTTTATTGGCGTTGCCGATGTAGTACTTCGCGCCGTCGGCGACCAGGCCCGCCGGCCCCGCCGGTTTCAGCGTAAACTCATTGGCGAACAGATCCGACCCGTGGTCCCTTTCGGAGACCGCGAACGCGAACAGACCTCCGCCTTCCAGTCGTGCGACGGCTTCTTTCTTCAAGGGCTCGTTGGAGCTCATCAGGATGGGGAATAGCCCCAGGAACGAAACGTGCAGGCTGTAGGCGTGGGCCGGGCTGAAGTACGCGAAGACCTCCAGAAAGCGAGTCAGCTTCCTGAGGTCGAACCGGTGCCCCCGGCTCGAATACCGCTCGGGCGACAAGAGGCTCGCGTAGATTCCGTGTTTCGCCTGGTAGTCGATCCAGTCTTGGTACCACGCTTCGTCGCGGTCCTCTTGCTTGAGCGCCGGCAGGCCTTTGTTCCTGAAGAAATCGACGAGCCAGCGAACCGATGGATCGAGAAGGTACTCCGCCGCGCCGCCCAGCGGCGAGGCCGCTCCGCCCGCCGGCAAAGATACGTCGAACGACAACGGGTAAAGTACGTCGCTTGAAATGGTCATCACGCCGGACGGAACTGCATGCCGACGATCAACGTTGATGGTTCGTCACAGATTCCGTCGACGCTTGAGAGTGTACGGCAAGGAACGGAATAAACAAGTGCCGGGATCTCGTTGAGCGGGTGAATGCAACGGGCTGGACCAACTGGTGATTCCGAGGAGCGTTCGTAGCCCCGCATCCCTAGCGCGGGAACTTGGCTCTTCCCACATTGCCTGGCGATCGTGCAACCGAGTCGTCCTTGTAGGCCGACGAGTCGATGATAGCTAGCTCGACTTGCGTTTCCGTCTGGCCGGCATCCAAGAGAGCCACGTACGCTTGCGCTTGGGACTGAGTTGGCGTTGGGTTGTCAAAGTACTCGCCGAACAGAAAATCAACCAGGATGCGGTGCCGCTCGGGAGACATCTGGAAGTCGGCCGCAACCTGTTCCCTCGTGAACGTGCCGGAGTTGAGTAATCGGGTCCAGGACTCGAACCCGGCCGGCTCGGGATCGCGGCCCAAAAACCGCTGGTACAGCAGCGTCACGAAGCCCTCGTTGGTGTCGCCGGCGTCATGCGAGAATTCCGGGGACGCCAGGATGCCCAGCGCGACGTCGTCGGGACCGCCCGTGCGTTGCCAATCGGTGACCCAAAAATCCACTCCGGCCGGCTCGGGCTCGCGTTGGAGGTACTGCTCGTAGAAGCTCGTCACCAAGCGATCGAGCCGCTCCGAACTGTCGATGATGGCCTTCGCCACGGTGTCGAGCGGAGTACCGACATCGAGCATTCCGGTCCAACCCACCAGGCCCGGAGTGACTTCAGCCGACCGGTGAAGTACTTGATGGTACAACTTATCGACGACACTGGCATTGTAGGAGAGCAAGGTGTCCGTGACGGGTGTGCTCGAAGCGCTACCCTCGCTGTCGTGGTACGTAAAGCGGTCGATCGCATGAAAATCTGGGCCGGGCGTGTAACTGAACGAACCGTCGGCGTTCAAGGTCAGCTTGCCGCTGGTGGTGGTCGAATCCAACGTCGCTCGCAGGTTCCGCGGCTGGCCGTCGGCCGACACATCGTTCGCCAAAACGCCGGTCGCTCCGGAACCGCTGCTGGTGCCGCTTGGACCGAGCACGAACGTGTCGAGGATCGCGATGGGAACGAGGTTGGCGGGCGCGGCCACGTTGGCGGTGCTCGCAACCGTGGCGTCGGCGCCACCCGTGTCGTGGATCACCACGCTCACAAGTAGTCCGTTCTCGTCGTGGGCGTAAGTATGGCTGCCCGTCACGATGATCGTTCCATCACCCGTCGTGGTCACTGTGCCGATCGACGCGCCGGTACTATCGCCCCAGAGGACGGTCGCAGTGTAATCGCTCGCGGCAGCGTTCGGATCCGCGTCGATGAATGTTGCCACCTTGCCACCAAACGGTGTGCCGGCGGTGGCAACCAACGTAGTGCCTTGTGCCGTCAGCAGTGCATCGGCCACGTTGACGCTGCTCGTAGCTGTGGCGTTGGCCGCACCCGTATCGCTAATCGCGACCGTGATGGCTTGCGCGCCTTCTTCGCCAAACGTGTGGCTGCCATTCACTTGGAAGCCGCCGCTAGCGCCAGCGGTGACTGTGCCGGTGTCGGTCGCGCCGTCGCCCCAGAGAATCTGCGCGGCATAGTCGCCGACCGCCGCGTTCGGGTCGGAGTCGGTGAACGTCGCCACAGCGCCCTTGAATGGCGCTCCTTCCGTCGATGCGGCTGTCAGCGCCGTAGCCGTTAAGGAGGCGTCGGCGATATGGGCGCTACTATGGGCCGTGGCGGTCGCGCTGGCGTCGAAGATCGTGACCGTGATGGCTTGCGTGCCTTCTTCGGCATAGGTGTGGCTGCCATTCACTTGGAAGCCGCCGCTAGCGCCAGCGGAGATTGTCCCGGTGTCGGTCGCGCCGTCGCCCCAGAGAATCTGGGCGGCATAGTCTCCGGCCGACGCGATCGGGTCGGAGTCGGTGAACGTCGCCACAGCCCCCTTGAATGGGGCTCCTTCGGTCGCCGCGGCGGTCAGGGCCGTGGCCGTCAAGGAGGCGTCGGCGATGTGGGCGCTGCCGTTGGCCGTTGCCGTCGCGGTGGCGTCGGAGATCGTGACCGTGATGGCTTGCGTGCCTTCTTCGCCATAGGTGTGGCTGCCGGTGACTTGGAAGCCGCCGCTGACGCCAGCGGTGACCGTGCCGCTGTCGGTCGCGCCGTCGCCCCAGAGAATCTGGGCGGTATAGTCGCCGGCGGCCCCGTTCGGGTCGGCGTCGGTGAACGTCGCTACGGCGGCGCTGAATGGGGCTCCTTCCGTCGCCGCAACAGTCAGGGCGGTAGCTGTCAAGGAGGCATCGGCGATTTGGGCGCCGCTGTCCGCCGTGGCCGTCGCGCCGGCGTCGGCGATCGTGACGGTAATCGATTGCGTTCCCTCTTCAGCATAGGTGTGGCTGCCGGTGACTTGGAAGCCGCCGCTGACGCCAGCGGAGATTGTGCCGGTGTCGGTCGCGCCGTCGCCCCAGAGAATCTGGGCGGTATAGTCGCCGGCCGACGCGATCGGGTCGGAGTCGCTGAACGTCGCCACAGCGCCGTTGAATGTGGCTCCTTCGGTCGCCGCGGCGGTCAGGGCTGCAGCCGTCAAGGAGGCGTCGGCGACGTGGGCGCTGCCGTTGGCCGTTGCTGTCGCGGCGGCGTCGGAGATCGTGACCGTGATGGCTTGCGTGCCTTCTTCGGCATAGGCGTGACTACCTGTGACCTGGAAGCCGCCGCTAGCGCCAGCGGAGATTGCGCCGCTGTCGGTCGCGCCGTCGCCCCAGAGAATCTGCGCGGTATAGTCGCCGGCCGCCGCGTTCGGGTCGGCGTCGGTGAACGTCGCCAAAACGCCACTGAATTGCACTCCTTCCTTCGCCGCGGCGGTCAGGGCCGTAGCTGTTAACGAGGCGTCGACCACGTTGGCCGCGCCCTGGGTTGTGGCGTCGATCCCACCGGCCCGGTGGATGATGACGGTCAGCGGCAGATTGTTTCCTTCTTCGTCAAAAACGTGTTTGCCGACCACCGTGAACCCACCGCTGGCACCGGCACTAATCGAACCGGCCGAACTGCCGCCGTCACCCCACACGATCGTGGCCGTATAGCCGCCGGCGGCGGAAAGCGAGACAGTATCGGTAAACGTCGCCACGGCACCACTGAATGAGGCACCCTCAGTGGCCACGACGTTTGTACCGGTGGCCGACAACGTCGGCGGCGCCTGAATGGTCACGCTGACCGAGGAGGAGGAGTCGTTCGAGGTCTTGTCGAGTTCATCGAGTTTGGCGATCGTGGCGGTGCTGACGAGGGTCTTGCCCACCGTGCCCTGGTCGACCATCGCGGTGATCGTAAGCGTGGCGGTGGCGTTGACCGGCAGGCTGATCAGGTACCAATGGGGAGGGATGGGCGCATCACTTTCACCCCCTCCGGCGAGTAGGTGTCCGGCGGTGGACGAATAACTGACCAAAGTCAAGCCGTCGGGCAGGATGTATTCGGTGGTTATGTCGTTGGCGTCGTCGGGGCCAAAGTTGTGGACCGTGATCGTGTATTGGATCGTATCTCCCGCGGCGGGCTGAGGGTGGTCCACGGCTTGGTTCACGCTGAGGTCGGCCCCCGCCCGGACGTTGACGTTGAGGGTGCTGGTGTTGTTCGCCGTGTTGGGATCGGGCTGATTGGCGGCGGCGACGGTGGCGGTGCTTGTCAGCGTCTGGGTGGCGGTGCCCGGCTTGACCTGGGCCGCGATCACCAGGTTGACAGCGCTCCCTTTGGCCAAACTGAAGACGCTCCAAATGCCTGTCGAATTGTCGTAGCTGGTGCCCGCGGCCGGCGTCACCGACAGAAAGCTCACGCCGGCGGGAAGTTGCTCCGTCACCTGCGCGCCGCTGGAATCCTCGGGCCCCGCCTGATTGGCGAGCGTGATGGTGTAGTTCACGGTTTGGCCTTCGATCGGCTTCGGATCGTCGAGAGACTGGCTAACCGCCAGGTCGGCGCTGGGCTGGACGGTGACCGCGGCCGAGGCGTTGTTGTTGTTGGGGTTCGGGTCGGTTTGGCCGGCGGCTGTGATATTGACGGTATCAGTGATGGTCTGTCCCAAGGTATTCGGCCCGACCATTTCCGTGAGCACCAAGACGGTGGCGCCGCCTTTCGGCACGCCGCCGACCGACCAGATTCCCGTGGAGCTGTCGTAAGTCGTGCCCGCGGCGGGCGTCGCGCTGACGAACGTCAGTCCGGCAGGTAAAAGGTCGGTGACCTGCACGCCGTTGGCGGCTTGCGGACCAGTGAGGTCGTCGACGGTAATTGTAAAATGCAGCGTGCCGCCTTCGATTGGCTTAGCCTGGTCGACCGCGACCGACAGGCTCAGGTCGGCCTGCGGGGGCACGATGGTGAAGGTGCGGACATAGTTGCCGCCGCCGTTCAATGACAGGCCGGCCAAATCGTGAATGCTGGTGTCGGACGTACTGAATGCCGTCAAGCGGTACGTACCGACGGGTAGGCCGCCGGCCGGCAGTCCTCCAATCGCCAACGTCACCGTCGTAGCTCCCATCGTGTATTGGGGCGTTAGGGCATAGATCGTGTCATCCGGGCTTCCGATGCCATTGGAGCCCGCCTTACGCAACTCATAGGCTGCCGGGGAGTTGGCGTCGACTGGATTGACCTCCTCGCTGAAAGCGAGCTGGAGGCTGGTGATGGGATCGCCGGAGCTGCCGCTAGAGTCAACGAAACTAGGCGAGGATCCGGTAATGGTTGGTGGTGTCGTCTGCAAGCTGGAGACGCGGAATTCGATGGCGCCGATGTCCACGATGCCCGCTGCCAAGTCAAACTTGACAGAGCCCGCGCCCGCCATGTCCTGCCGGCCGTCGTAACTGGAGAGGCGAAAGATTTGCCCATTTCCGAACGAGATGCCGACGGTGGGCGACTGGTTCGTGTTTCCGGCTCCGTAGTCGAATTGCAAGTGGCCGTCGTTGTACATCACGACGGCGAAGTTCACCGCGGAGCCGTCGGCGACGCTGGTGCCGTTCCAGCGAATCGTGAGCTGGTTGGCGACGCTGGTATCCACGAAAACGTCGTTGCCGGCGCCGTCGGTCCGCAAATTGGCCCAGAAGGGGGCAATGATGCGGCTACCTGCGAGCTTGGCGTCGCTGTTGGCCCCGTCGGTGGGATCGAGTGGGCCGCCGAATTGGAGGAACCCGCGCGAGGAGACCGTTACACTCGTGTAGGTACCGTCGTAGAAGGGGAAGGTGAAGGGCAGGTTGAGGACGAAGGAGTTCCCCGACGGGCTGGCGTGAAAGTTCTGCGGCATTCCGCCGGCCGCGAACGAGCTGGAGACGAGTTGCGTCTCAACGTAATCGGGGCTGCCGGAATTGGTCGATCCAGGGTCGTCCTTGCGGCCGACGCCGAGGCTGTCGGTGGCCACGGCGGGCCAAGAGTAGCCGCGGTCGATGGCCGGCGAATTCTTGGCCAGGTAAAAGTTATCGTCCGGTCCGCCGTCGTAACCGCCATTGGCGTCGGTGAAACCGAGCACGTTGTCGGCGCCGTTGATGTCCACGAACCCCGGATCGGCCAACAGGCCATGCGTATCTTGGCCCGATGCCGACTGCCAGTTGGCCAGCGTGTCTTGAGTGGCGTTGTTCCAGAAACCGACGTGGGCGTTGAGGGCGGGTCCCTTGTTGAAAAGGTTGTAGTCACTGACCAGGCCAGTCTGGCTGTCAGCGTCCACATTCAGGTCGTAACCCGACAGGACCCAGAGGATGTTGTTGTACAGCTTGACGTTCCGTGTGCTCCCCTCAACCCGGACGGCGTCGCCGACCGGCTGGTAGACGTCGTTGTTGTCGATCTGTTGGGTGTCGTTGCCCGTCAGCAGAATCCCCTGGTTGGTGTTGGCATAAACCAAGTTGTTGGCGAACACGTTGCCCCTTGGCACGCCAAAGCCCAGCGCATGGTTGCCGATGATGCCGACGGGGTTGCTGTAGACCTGGTTGCCCAGCACCTGGACGTCACCGAAGGCATGAATTCCGTCCTGGCTATTGTGGTACACCCGGTTGTCCACAATGGCCATGTTGCCACCGTAGATTCCCCCGTCGGTGCGGATGCCTTCGTAATTATCGTGGACGACATTTCCCACCGTTTCCTGGGCGTTGCTGGCAACGGCAATCCCGACGGAGCCGCTAGCCGACTGGCCGTAGACGTTGTTGCCGGTCACCAGCACCTGGTAGGAGGCGCCGATGCCCGTCCTGCTATTGTCGCGGACCGTGTTCCCGCTGAGGGTGATGTGGTTGGCCGCCGTGTCATTGAAAGCAGCTAGGATGCCGTTGACATTGCCGAACACCTCGTTGCCGCTGACGGTCGCGCGCGCCGCGTTGACGGAAATGCCCGCGTCCGTGGGAAAATAGAGCCCCCCATTTTCGTGAACGCGGTTGCCCATCACGCGCGCGTCACTATTGGACGCATCGACGAAGACACCGGCGGCAAGATCGAGCTTGACGTCGTCATGAGAGATCGTCAACCGCTGGCTGTTCCCACCGGCCGGGGCCCAGATGCCGTAAATGGCATTCTGCAAAGAGAGCTGGTCGAGCGTCACGTCGCTGGCGCCGCTAACGGTGAAAACAGACGTGCCGGCGGTCTTGTTGTTCCGATCCAACAACGCAACCGAGTTTGCCGGCCCCTGAATCGTCACGCCGCTATCCTGAGGGGAGACGACGATATTTCGGTAGAGCCGGTAAGTGCCCGTATCGACGTGGATGACGTCGCCGGCCTGGAAGATGTAGGCCGCCAGCATGGCACGCAGCGTAGCCATCGGCGCATCGGGCGATTTGCCGCTGTTGGCGTCGTTGCCGACTGCGGTGGTGAACACGTCGCCGGACGTTGAGGCGTCGTTGAGGTAGTAATCGTGCCCGGCGTTGGTCACCAGGAATGGCTCCGCCGTGACGGCCTGTGGCAGGATACCGTCGTTGGTTTGGACTCGTATCCGGAAGTCGCCCGCCAACGGCAGTGTCGCCGGGATGGTCCAGAGAAACGAACCGTTGTTGACGGCGTTGTCGGCCAGGTGTTGGACGAAGTTCTGATCGCCGTCTCGCACCAGGTCGATGTTGACCGTTCCGAAAAAGGCGTGGTTGTAATGATCGAGAACGCGGGCGGCGTTGAGCGCCTGGCTGAAGACGGCCGCCTCGTCGAGCAGGCCCCCGTAGTGGCTCTGGGCGAGGTAGTTCTGCGTGCGCGTGACGGTCTGTGGAACGAACGTGACGCCTGTCGCCAGGTCCTGACCGTTCTTGTACAACGTGACGTTGCCGGAGGCATCCTCGGTGACGGCGAAGTGCTGCCATACATTCAGCTCGATGGCGCCCGTCGCCCGCACGATGGCGCCGGCTGAGTAGCCGGACGTGACCTGAAACGTGAGGTTGTTGGTGGTTCCCTCACGGGCCAGCCGGATGTCGTCGGTGTTGCCACCGCCGTCGTTGCCGAAGTCGAAGAAACTCGCGTTGCGGTCGACCGACGTGGGGAACGCCCAGACCTCGAAGCTGAAACCGTTGTGGAAGTCGGCGAATCCCGAGGGCAACTGCACATAGCTGCCGGTGACGTAGTCGGGGACACTGGGGAACTGGGCTGCGGTGTCCGAGTCGGAGGGCATCGCCCCGGTGACTCCGAGCGTGACGCCACTGGTATACGTGCCACTCAAGCCGTGCCCCGAGGCGTCGGCCGCGGTCGTCCTGCCGGGGTTGTCGCCGAGCCGGTAATAGGCCACCGGGTTGTCGGACATGATGTCGTTGGCATAGGAACCGGCCGGGGCGTAGATGCCGACGCTGCGCCACGTGACCGGTACGGTCTGACCGATCTGGAACTTGTCCAGACCGACCGGGAAGAGGTCCTGCACGAACTGGCTGGGGCTGGCGGCGGCGGCAACCGTGTTGCCGTCGTAGCCCTGGTTGACTCGGCCACCGTTGGGCGCCGGCTCGTTGACGTAAGGCGACAGCGGATCGCCCGCGTCGATTGCCGGCGACGTGGTCTGGACGTGGAAGTTGTCGTCGGCGCCACGGTCGCCGACGATGGCCTGAACGCGCAGCGCGTCGGCAATGACGTTGGGGTAGTACGAAGGCGTGTGCGTCACGGTCACGGTCAGCGTTCCGTTCGTCGTGTAGAAAACGCCCAAGGTTTTCCAGGGTACGCCGGCGTCGCTGAAGTCGCTGGGTGCGTGCGTCTGGTCAACGACGAAGGAGGAAAGCAATTGGCCGCCGTCGAGGATGGCGTAGCGCGCCGAGGACGAGAAGTTGTTGGTCGGCCAGGTGGTCGAAATCTGGTTCCAGGTGCCAGGGGTCAGCCCGTTGACAGTATACGTGGCCACGTCCAGGCTTCCGCCGTTGCTCTGCTCGTACTCGCCGTCGTAGCCGGCGCCGGTCTGGTTGAGCCAGGAACCGGACAGGCTGAAGCCTGTGTTGCTCGAGTCGTCGATGATTTGGGCTGGACCGGTCGTGGCCGTGCTAAAGCCGATAACGCCGTTGGCCGAGGGCGACTTGATGAACTGCGGGTCGGAGGTGGTGCTGTGCTGGTCGAGACCCAGCTTGTAGAACCAATCGGCCCGGCTGGTGAAGTCGTGGTCCTCCCAGTGGCCCAGGATGCCGGTGCCGGTGGTGACCAGGTCGTTGTAGTCGCTCTGAAGATTGGTTTCGCTGTTGTCGGCCGAAACGGTGATATCGTATCCGGCCTGGGCCCACAGGATATTGTTCTCGATGCGGTTGTTGATCGAGTAGCCGTCAATCTGCAGGGCATCTCCTGTCGGCTGGTAAACGGTGTTATTCGTGACCAAGGCGTTGTGCCCGCCGTGCAAGCCGATGCCGAGGTGCGTGTTGTCATAAATGAGGTTGTTGCGTAGGTACGGTCCCTCGCTCCCGAAGTTGGCGGCGTTGTAGCTCTGGATGCCCTGGTCGTTGCCGTAAATGATGTTTCCCACGGCGACATCCGTGCCGCCGTTGATGATGCCGGCGTTGATGTTGTGGAAAATGCGGTTTGAGTCGACCAGCCCGTCGCCCGTGATGCCGTTGTAGTTGTCGAAGACGATATTGGCGCGGGCAGTGCCGCCGTTCAGTTGGATGCCGGCGTTGGCGATCTGTCCGTAGGTCGTATTGTGAATGGCCAGTGCGCCATTACCCACGAGGATGCCGGACGCTCGGTTGCTATGGGTGATATTGTCCGAGATGATGGTAACGGTGTTGCCGCCCCCCGCCGAGATGCCCTGGGAATTGCCGTAGGTCACGTTGTTGGCGATCGTGTTTCCCACGACGTAAGGACCTGGATAGGACGAAATTCCGTCGCCATAGTTGGCGTAGACGACGTTTCCGGTGATCGTGTGATTGGATCCCTCGAGCGTGTAGATGCCGGGGCCGAAGCTGGTGTCGTGGACGTGGTTGTCGATGATCCGGGCGTCGGTGACAGAGTAGCCGAAGAGGCTGATGCCGGCTGAGGCGTTGCCGTAAATGTCCGAGTTCGAGACGGTTAGGCGTTTGCTGCCGGTGTCGTTGGCCGCGACGCCGACAAAGCCGCCAGTGATGCCGAGGTGGTCGAGTACCACGTCGGTGGCCCCGGCCAGCTCGAAGACGTCGGCGCCGTAATTGAGATTGCCCCGATTCATTAGTGCGCTGGCCGTCGAGGGGCCGACGATCGTGACGCCGCTGTCGGAGGGCGACAGACGGGCGTTGCGGATCAGGTTGTACGTGCCGGTATCGACGTGGATCACGTCGCCGGGACCGAAGGAGTAGGCGACGAGCAAGGCCGGCAGGCTGGCGACCGGCTGGCTTGAGTTCTTGCCGCTGTTGGCGTCGTCGCCCGCGGCGGTGGTGAAGACGTCGCCGGCCGTCGAGCCATCGTTCACGTAGTAGTCATGCCCGGCGTTGGTCACCAGGAAGGGCTCGGGCGTGACGGCCACGGGCATGATCCCCTCGTTGGCGTGGACCCGTATCCGATAGTCGTTGGTCTGGAGCTGGTTCACCGGGATGGTCCAGAGAAACGAACCGTTGTTGACGGCATGGTCGGCCAGGTGCTGGACGAAGTTGGGGTCGCCGTCGCGCACCAGGTCGATATTGACCGTGCCGAAATAGGCGTGGTTGTAATGATCGAGAACACGGGCGGCGGTGAGCGCCTGGTTGTAGACAACCGCCTCGTCGAGCAGGCCCCCGTAGTGGCTTTGGGCGAGGTAGTTCTGGTTACGCGTGACGGTGGGCGGGACGAACGTGACGCCTGTCGCCAGGGCCTGACCATTCTTGTACAACGTGACGTTGCCGGCGGAGTCCTCGGTGACGGCGAAATGCTGCCACACGTTCAGTTCGATGGCGCCCGTCGCCCGCACGATGGCGCCCGCGGCGCCGCCGTTCCAAACCTGGAACGTCAGGTTCTTGGTCGTTCCCTCGCGGGCAAGGCGGATGTTGTTGTTGCCGAAGCCGTTTCCGAAGTCGAAGAAACTCGCGTCGCGGTCGACCGATGTGGGGAATGCCCAGACCTCGAAGCTGAAGCCGTTGTGGAAGTCGGCGAATCCCGAGGGCAACTGCACAGAGCTGGCGGGCGAGAAAGAATCGACGCTGGGGAACTTGGCCGCGGTGTCCGGGTCGGATGGCGTCGCCCCGGCGAGTCCAAGCGTGACGCCATTGGAGTACGTGCCGTTCAAGCCGTGCCCAGAGGCGTCGGCGGCGGTGGCGGTGCCGATGGCGTCGCCCAAGCGGTAATACGCCACCGGACTGTCGCTGAGGATCTCGCTGGCATACGCGCCGGCCGGGCCGTAGATGCCGACCGAGCGCCAGGTGACCGGTACGGTCTGACCGACTTGGAACTTCTCTAATCCGGCCGGGGAGACGTTCTGCACGAACTGGATGGGGCTGGCGGCGGCGGCGGCCGTGTTGCCGTCGAAACCCTGGTTGACTCGGCCACCGTTGGGCGCCGGCTCGTTGACGTACAGCGACGCCGGGTCTCCGCCATCGATGGCCGGCGACGTACTTTGCAAGTGGAAGTTGTCGTCCAGCCCGGCGTCGCCCAGGATAGCCTGGACGCGGAGCGCGTCGGCGATGACATTGGGATCAAACGTCGTGCGCTCATAGGTAATGGTCAAATTGCCCGTCGTAACGTAGAAGATGCCAAGGGTCTTCCAGCCGACGCCGGCGTCGGTGAAGTCGCTCGGGGCCGGCCGCTGGTCGAGCGTGAGTGACGAAAGCAATTGGTTGCCGTCGCGGACCGCCACATGCGTGCCTGCGGCAAAGTTGTTGGCGGGCCAGGTGGCGGCAACCTGGTACCACGTGCCGGGCGTCAGGCCGCTGACGCTGTAGGTGGCCAGGTCATCATTTCCGCCGTTGCTCTGCTCGTATTCGCCGTTGAGGCCAGCGCCGGTCTGCTGGACCCATGAGCCGGACAAGCTGAAGCCGGTGCTGCTGCTGTCGTCGATGATCTGAGTGGGGCCGGTCGTGGCGGTGCTAAAGCCGAGCACCGCATCGGTGCCGGCTGAGTTGACGAAATGCGGGTCGACGGTGGTGCTATGCGCGTCGAAGCCGAGCTCGTTAAACCAGTCGACGCGGTTGCTGAAATCGCGGCCTTCCCAGTTGCCAAGGCGGTTGCCGTTGGCAACGACCAGATCGTTGTAGTCGCTTTGAAAACCATTTTCACTGTCGGGGGCGACGACCAGGTCGTGCCCCGCCACGGCCCAAAGGATATTGCTCTTGAGCTGCACGTTGATGGAGCCGCCGTCCACGACGACCGCGTCGCCGCTGGGCTGGTAGACCGTATTGTTCGTCAAGAGCGGCCGGGCGCCGTGGACGCCGATGCCGTAGTTCGTGTTGGCGTAGACCAGGTTGTTGCTCATGCCCGAGTACGCGACGTAGACCTGAATGCCGTAGGCGTTTGAGTAGACCTGGTTGCCGTGAATCGTGCTCGTGTCGGTGGCGACGATGCCCGCGTTGAGGTTGTGGAACACGCGATTGGCGGTAAAAAGCCCGCTGCCGACGATCCCGTTGAGGTTGCCGAAAACGATGTTCTCCCGCGCCTCGCCGGCGAGCAACTGAATACCCTGCGTCGTGTTCTGGCCGTAAACCGTGTTGTGGATGGCCAGGGCGCCGCTACCCACGATGATTCCCGACGCGTTGCTGTAAATCGTGTTGTCCGAGATAGTCGTGCCGGTGCCCCCCGCAAAGATTCCGACATTGTTGCCGTAGGCCACGTTGTTGGCGATTGTGTTTCCCGCGACGTTCGTACCTGGATTCGACGAGATTCCGTACCGATGGTTCGCGTAGAACACGTTGTTGGAAATCGTGTGGTTGGATCCCTCAAGGGTGTCGATGCCGTCGCCGAAGTTGATGTCGTGGAAGTGATTGTTGACGACCCGCGCATCCGTGACCGAGTAGCCGAAGAGGCTGATACCGGCTGACGTGTCGCCGTAGATTTCCGAGTTCGAGACGGTCAGGCGCTGGCTGCCGGTGTCGTTGGCCTCGATGCCAACCTCGGCCCCCGTCAGGAAGAGGTGATCGAGAGTCACGTCGTTGGCGCCCGTCAGTTCGAAGTCATCACTACCGGAATTCTGGTTGGCGCGGTCGATGACCGCGTGGCGGTCGGGGTGGGCCGCGTCGTTGTAGCCGACGATCGTCACGCCCGAATCTGCCGCCGGAAGCTGAACGTTGCTCGTCAGATGGTAAGCGCCCTCATCGACGCGGATCGTGTCGCCGTAGCCCGGATGGTACGTTTGCAGCACCGCTTGGATCGAGGCCTTGGGAGTGGCCGGCGTCAGACCGTCGTTGCCGTCGTTCCCCGGGGAGGTCGTCCAGTCGCCGGCGGTGACCGTAGCGCCATTGACGTAATAGACATTCACCGGCGGCACGATGGAGAATGGCGATGTGCTGGTCGCGCTGGCGGCGCCGACATCTTGGCGTGTGACGCGGACCAGGTAATTAGTCGCCGCGGCGACCGTGGTCGGCACCGTCCACGAATACGAGCCGCTATTGGCCACGCCGTCGGCGATCGTCAGCAGCGGGGTGGCGTTTCCCTGCGACAAGAGCTCGATCTTGACGGTGCCCAGCAAGTCGTGGCTGCGCCAACGGATGGGGAATGTCCCGCGCTGCGGCCAGACTTCGCCCCCGGAGGGCCGCAACACCAGCACGTAGCTCGCCGGGCTCTCGGACGCCTGGACTGTGTTGCCGAACGCGCCCTGGTTGATGAAGCCTCCGTTGGGCGCCGGTTCGTTGGCGAAACTGTCGGAATCGCCGCCGCGGTCGATCGCCGGCGACTGCGCCATGTCGGCCGTGAGCGTCGCCGTCGGAGAGACGGGCAGTCCAGTGCCGGTGTTGAACACGGGCCCCAGCGAGCCACCGTGAAAACTGCTCGTCAGGCTCTTTTCGTGGAAGTCATCGTCGTTGCCGTCGTGGGCTAGGTCGGTGAATCCCAGGACTCCGTCGGCCCCGGCGGGGTTCACGAACAGCGGATCCTGCGAGAGGCTGTTGAGGTCGGTGAAGCCGGCGTTCTGCCAGGCCGTGAACGTGGTCCGGTCGGCGCTTTGCCAGAAGCCAATCTCGCCGGATCCGCTTGCGTACAAGTCGTTGAAATCGCTGGTGAAACCCTGCTGGCTGTCGTTTGAGATCGAGACGTCATACCCGGACTGGGTCCAAATGATATTGTTGCGGAGTTGGACGCCGGTCGAGGCGCCGTCGATATCCAGCGCGTCGCCTTGAGGCTGGTAAATCGTGTTGTTGACCAGCGGCGTGCCGCTGCCTATGTGGATACCGACGCCCAAGGTCGTGTTGGCGTAGACCAGGTTGTTCGTGAAGCGGTTGCCTGCGCCGGAGCTCTGAATGCCTATCCCATTGGAGTAGATCACGTTCGCCACGACCAGGTCGCCGCCGGCAGCGACGATGCCGACGTGGCTATTGTGGTAGGCGCGATTGGCGGTCATCGTGCCAGTACCTGTGATGCCGTCGTAATTGTCGCGAACAAGATTGTCACGGGCTTCGCCGCCGGCCAGCACGATACCCGCCTCGTTTGCGTTGCCCTGGCCGCTAACGGTGTTGCCGGCCACCAGCACATTGCCGCTGGCCGAGATGCCGCTACGGAAATTGTCGTGGACCTTGTTCCCGCGGGCTTTCGTCAGGTCGGCGTCGCCGACGACGGTGGTCGAATTGACCACGCCGTTGGTCACGAGCAGGCCGAAGCCACCATTGACGTATACTTCGTTGGCCTCGATCGCAATGGAACCCCCGTCGGTCACGGAAATGCCGGTGGCCACGTTGCCATAGACGGTGCTGTCGGTCAGTGCGGTCATGGCGCCGCTGGCCGTGATGCCGTTACCGATGTTGTTGAAGGCGGTGATATGGTCCAGCGCCGCGGCCGCGGCGCCTCCCTCGACGCGGAGGCCGTCCTGAGCGTTGTTGTGGGATGTCAAATAGCTGCCGGTGAAGTGCGAGCTGCCGCCATGCACCAAGAGGCCCGCCTGACCCAACTCCATCGTAATGTGTTGGAGCGTCATGAAGTCGGCGCCCGTCACTTCGACGACTGCGGCGCGGGTGAGCGGATTGGCCAGGTGCAAGACCGCCGGAGTAGCGGGATTCGCCGGCCCAGTGAACGTGAATCCCTCGTCGTCGCCGACGCCGCTGGTGTTGGAAATGACCAAGGGATCGACGAGCGCGTAGTCGCCGGCATCGATCGACAGCGTCTGGTTCGCGCCGACGGTATAGGTGCGCAGCACGTTGTTGGGAAATGGCTTGGGCGCGGAGGCCAGCTTGCCCGTGTTACGGTTGGCACCGGCGGCCGTCGTCAGGTCGCCTGAATTGACCGTGGCATCATTGACGAAAAAGGTGTTCGTGTTCTCCGGCACGGCGAAGGTCTCGGTGCCGCGATCGAAGACGCCAGGGCTGCCGACCAACGTGAGCTGGATTCGCAGGCCGTGCGTCCCATAGTCGATGCCGCTGTTGGCCGGGATCCAAGTGAAGCTGCCCGTGTCGGGCGCGCCGGGAGTGATGTTCGTGAGCAACTGCGGACCGTTCGGCCCGTCCTGGTACAGGTCGATTCTCACGAGTGCCTGGGAATTGTTGTTGTAGGTGTCCCAGCGAATGTCGTGCGGCTTGTTTTTCTCCCAGTCGGTGTACAGGTCGGGGAACCTCAGCGCAATGTGGGTGGCCGTGCTCTGCTGGTTCTCGGCCGAGGTGTTGCCGTAGGCGCCCTGGTCGGGCGCGTAGGTGCTGGGCAAGACATGCACGAAGGCGCCGTCGAGGAAACTGTCGTTGGTCGGGCCGCTCTTGCGGACCGCCTCGAAAGTATAGGAAAGCGTGCGAGTGCCGAAGGGAACGACCAGCCGGCCACCAACCAGTTCCCAACGGTCGGCGACGTTATGGGCCGGTACGGTCAAGTGGCTGATGGCGCCGAGTGCACCGTCGAGAAACGTAAGGGTGATGCTGCCGGTGTCGCTGGGCGATTCGGGGGCCGAGCGGACCCGGCCGCCGAACGTGGCCACCAAATTCTGCGAGTCGAGCTGCGCCGCGGTGAAGCCCGCGGCCACCAAGTCGACGGTCTGCGTGACGGTCGTGTCGGCGTTCGTGCCTCCGGTAAAGTAGTCGCTTCCTTCCCAGGGGGCGGGGTTCGCTGTCTGCAGCGAGCCGCTCGGGTTGGCGACCCAACTGGTCAGGCCCGACTCGAAGCCCGGGTTTGCAAGCAGGTTTGGCTCCAGCGCCGGCAGGCCCTGATCGACCAGTGGGTCGCCGGCGTCGATGGTTGGGCTTGAGAGCCGCAATCCGGCGGACAGGTCGAACACGCGGTAATCGCCCAGCGCGGCGCTGAAGAACCGCGGCTGCGACCAGTTCGGGTTGACCACGGTCGTGCCGATCGAGTGCAGGTCGAAGCGGTAAACGTCCTGCTGCCAGTCGAGGATGTCGGTGAAGTCCTGTTCCCAGAAGACGATCTTGCCCGTCCCGCTGGCGTGCAAGTCGTTGTAATCGCTGAAGAACCCCGACTGGCTGTCGTTGGCGACGTACAAGTCGTAGCCGGCCGCCGTCCAAAAAATATTGTCGCGGACCTCGACGTCGCTGGAGCCGTTTTCGATTCGCACCAGATCGCCGGAGGGCGTGTAGAACGTGTTCTGAAAAATGCGGACATCGGTTTGCCCTTGCGCGCTTAGCGCGGTGTGGGTGTTGCTGTAGAGCAGGTCGTGAGCGATCAGTTGGCCGCTGTGGGCCTGGATGCCGGTCGTGTTTCCGGCGATGCGGTTGAATTCGATCGGCCCGGCGAAATCGACGCCCACGACGTTCAATTCAATGAGGTTGGCATGGTCGAGGTCGGAGCTGATCAGGCTGCCGAAACCGGCCACGCCGGTACTGTTGCCGTAAACGTGCTGGTTCTGCATCACAGCCGCAGTCAGCAGTACGCCGGTCGAATTGGCGTAGATCTGGTTTGGCAGGGCCGCGCCGACGAAGCCAAAGCCAAGGGCCACGTCGCCCACCGTGCTCGTCACTCCGGTCGCGTTGTCGTGAATTTGATTGCCGCTTAGCACGGCGGCGGCATGGTAGGCCAGGCCGACCACGGCGCCGTGGATTACGTTGCCATCGATGAGGCCGGTGAACGCGGCGTTGACGTCCAGGCCCGTGGTCGTGGCGGTGATGTCGTTTCCGGCGATTTCGCCGGCTGCGGCGGCGGCCAGCTCGATTCCCGTTTTACCGGCTGCAATCTGATTGTCGCGCAACACCAGGCCGGTCGTTCCGACGCCGACGATGTTCACGCCCGTGCCGCCACCGATCGTGTTCTGCTCTACGCTGGCGCCACTGGTGCCACCTTGGAGCGTCAGGCCGCCGGTGATGGAATTGTTGACGACCTGCGCCGCCGAGCCGCCGTCGAGCGTCATGGCGGTAATCGTGTTGTCGGCCAGCGTGAGGTTCGTGCTCCCCGACGAGGTTATGCCCCCGACCAGGTTCAGGCCTTCCAGCGTGACATCGGTGGATTGGCTTAGATCGGCCAACCCCTGGATCGTCGCGAGTCGTCCTGGAACGCCGTGTACCAGGAAGCCACGGCTGCCTGCTGGCACGCTGATACCATCCATGTAAGTGCCGGTGTCCACGACGATTACGTCGCCTGCGTGCAGGATGTGGGCGTTCAAGACGGCTTGAATCGAAGGCAGCGGCCGGCTTGGCGAGAGGCCGCTGTTGCCGCTGAGGCCGGGAGCCGTGCTGATCTCGTCGCCCTGGGTGCTGGTGTCGTTGACGTAATACACGGTGCCGACGTTGAAGGTGTTACCGCGCACGAAAATCTGCGGGCCGTTTCCGACGTCCTCGCTCCAGGCGACGAACGGATGACCGGAGCTGTCGACCGTGAAAGCCAACGCCTGCGGGTCGCCGCCGGTGTCGCTGACGCCGTGGCCGTTGGCATCGCCCGGCAATTCCTCGGCGAATGTCGCGCCGTTCCATTTTTTGGCGTAGAGCGCGATGTCGTTCCCGCTCAGATTCTGAATGCGGTCGTCGGCCCACAGCAGGTACAACTGGCCGCCCGCCGAAGTCAGCTTGGGCTGCGTGGCCGATCCGTGTGTGCCGGAAAGGCCGCCGTTCGCCGCAGCCGGCCCAATCGACGTCCAGGACGCGCCAATGTACTGAGCGGCCGTGATTTCCCAATAATTGCTGGCGTTGTCTTGCCAGGCGGCCAGCAGCGACCCAGCCTGGTAGGCCAAGGTCGGCGCCCGGCTGTCGGCCGTCGTGCGGCTGAGGCCGCCCCCTGAGGCGGAGCCGGCCAATTCGTGCCAACTGCCGCCGCTGTTCTCCTTGAGATACACCTGCCGAACGCCCGCAACCAGTTGCGTCCAAGCGACCGCCACCTTGGTGCCGTCGCTCGTGAGCGCCAAGTCGGCGACGCCGCCGGTCGCGCCAGAAACGCCCGCGCCCGAAACGCCCGTGCCGGTGGCCGCGCCCGTACCCAGCGGCACCCACGTCCCGCCGGTGAATTGTTCGACGAAGACGTTCGCTACGCCGGTCGAGTCGAGCCAGGCGACCACGGGCCCGGCCGTCGTGTTGACCACCATCGCTCCTTGGGCTGAACCGTTGGCACTGATCCCGCCGGCACTCAACGAGCTGCCGAGTGCGACCCAGCCGCCTTGTCCTCCGTTGGCGGTTGGGTCGTAGCGCGCGGCCTCCACGTCGCTCTTGCCGTTGGTGTATTGTGTCCAGGCGACGATCGGATTGCCGGCGCCGTCCAGTGCGATACTTGGTTGCCGGGCATATCCGCTGCCGCTGCTGATGCCCCCGCTAATACCACCAGCGTGGGCGCTGCCGGCCAATTCCTGCCAGCCGGAGGCCGTATGTTGTGCCACGTAAATTACAAACGTGCCTGTGCGCTGATCGGCCCAGGCGACGTACTGGCCACCCACTCCCGCGGCGATGCTCGGCTCGACCGAGAATCCGGCCAGACCGCTCAAGCCGGTGCCCATGGCTGAGCCGGCCAACTCGGTCCAGCGGCCACGGTAATCGACCCCGGTGGGCAACGTGGCCGTGGCCGGCACGGCCGCTTGCGGCACGCTGTAATTGGGCACAGGGTTGGAAACGACGGCGTTCGGGTACACAAAGCTGGAGCTGTTTCCGGTGAGCGTGTCGGAGGCATCACGGCCGATCAGGATGTCGGCGCCGCCGCCCCCCGTCACGGTATTGTTACCCCCGGGCCCGGTGTCGATGATGTCGTTACCAGGACCCCCCGCGATCGTGTTGTGGCCGCCGCGGCCCCAGATGCGGCTCGCGCCCTGGGCGCTGATCGTGGCGCCGCCGCCGCTCGGGCCGACGATGACGTCGCCGCCCGCGCCGGCCTGGATCGTGCCGCCAGTTCCGGCGCCGCCGATCAGGATGTCGTTGCCGGCGCCGACCGTCATCGAGACGGTGCGCGGGCCACCCACGAAGTAGTCGTTGCCGTCGCCCGCTTGCAAAGTTTCAGGACCGGTTCCGGCGACCAGCGTGGCGTTGCCGGCGCCGCCGTCGAGGAGGTTGGCCGCCGGTCCGCCGAAGATCAGGGCATTGCCGGCGCCGCCGTAAATGGAGGTCGGGCCGCTGCCGGCGTACAACACGTCGTCGCCGCCCTCGCCGTAAAGCGTATCCGCGCCCGAGCCGCCATAGATCGTGTCGTTGCCGGCGCCGCCGTGCAGGACGTCGTTGCCGGCGCCGGCGAAGATCAGGTTGCCACCTGGGCCGCCCTTGACCGTCGTGGCGCCGTCGCTGGCGTGGATGATGTTGAAACCCTGGTCGCCCTGAATGAAATCGTTGCCGGCGCCGCCATAGACGGTCTCGCTCCCTGTGCCGCCGTTGACGGTCACGTTTCCGTCGCCGGTGTAGACCAGGTCCTGGCCGTTGCTGTTGATGGTCGCGTTGCCCCCCTGGGCTCGCAGGACGTTGTTCCCGGTTCCGCCGTCGATGACGTCGTTACCCGCCCCGCCGTAGACCGTGTCGTCGCCGTCGCCGCCGTTGATCGTGAAGGGCACGGTCAGGTCGCTCTTGACCGCCACCAGGTCGTTGCCGTCGCCGCCGTTGATCACGGTTGGGACGAACGGTGAGGCGAACACGCGGAACACGTCGTTGCCGGCGCCGCCATTCACCGTGACCGCGCTCAGCCCCGTGGGGATCTCGTGGTAGTTGACGTAGATCATGTCCGCCTGGTCGGCGGCCGTCAGGCCGCCGCTGACGACGAGGTTGATTTTTTCGTTGAACTCGATCGCCGGGAACTGATCGACGGTGATGCGAACCAGGCCGTCGCCCAGGACGGCGCCGTCGTCGAGTGTGAGCGTGTTGGCGGCGTCGGTGCCGTTGACGGTGAGCGTGCCCACCGTGACGTTGTCGGCGATGTGGACGACACCGGTCATGGAGATCGTCACGCCGGCCGGGCCGGTGAAAACGACGTTGCCGGCCCAGGCCGCGGGGCCCGTGTTGTACGTCTCGGCGAATGCCGCGGCGCCGCCGCCGTCGAGCGTGAGGGTGGCAATCTGGTCGCCGCCGTCGAATTGGATCCCACCCGAGGGCGCGAAGATCGTGCCGGCCGGGTTGTGGATCGTGAAAGCGTCGCCACCCGTGTTGCCGGTGAACGTGAGCGAAAGCAAGGTGTTGAAAACGACCCGTGGGCCGCCGTTCAACCGCAGGTTACCCGACGATGTGCCCGTGGCGCCTACGACCAGCGCATCATGGCCGGTGGCGCCCAGGACGGTAATGTTGCCCGGGTTCGTGAGATTGATCGTGCCCAGCGTGTCGAACAGGATCGGCTGCGCGCCGGCGACCGTGAGGTGTGCCTGGTCGAGCACCACATCGCTCCCCTGGGCGTCGAGGTTGAGGACGTTGCCGGCCACGTTGGGGCCCGTGTGCAATGCGACGTCGGTGCCGGGCACGGCCAACAGGGCCGCCGCGGTCGTGGTGATCGTGTCGTTTTCGGCGGCGCCGTCGTTGGTCGCCGTGTCGATGAGCACGTGCGCGGTCGTACCCACCGTCGCGTTCTCGAAGCCGATTCCGCCGCTGCTGCCCGAAAAGCGAATCTGGCCGGACCCAGGGCTGTCGAGCAGTAGGTTGTTGCTGGTGTTGGGCGTGGTCAGCGTGAACTGCAAGGCGTTGTTGACGAAGACCGGCGTGAGGTTCTGGAAGTTGATCGACACACCATCAACCGGTAGCTTTCCACTACCGAAGTTTTGCGGGGTGTACTTGGCGACCGAGGTCGTGCCTTCCTGGGCGAAGACGATGAGTGTGTCTCCGGGCGTACCAGCGTCACTGCCGCCGTCAAAAGTGATTCCGTCGGGCGCGTTGAAGACGCCATTCCGGAAATCCACAGTCAGCGTGTCGGCCCCAGCGCCTCCGTTGACGTTGATTTGGGTGACGGCGGCGACAGGCACTTGGGTCGGCGGAGCGCCGTTGAGCGAGACATCGAGCAAAAGTGGGTTGTTGGCGTCGCGGACGAGAACGATGTTGTCGTTCGGCTTGTTCGGGTCGTCGTCGCCATTCACCTGGATAATACCAGGATGACCCACCTTCCCGCCGATATCATGGACGATAAATGCCCCCCGGCCCATCGTGCCGACCAGGAGCAAATCGTCTACCGCGTCGTAGTGCAGGCTGCTGACGATGGCGTTGGGCAGGTTTCGGCCGAATTTGGCCCATTCCTGCTTCGGGACCGTCGGATCGACGGCGGGATCGAGGAGTTGATAGACGCCACCACCTCCCGCGGCAAGACCAAGTGGATATCCGTTGGCATCCACACTCCGGCCGCCGCCCACCAGAACGACCTTTTGGCCATTGGAAGCGGTGACTACGGTGATGCTCCTCGGGTCGTTCATGAGCTGGCCAAGGTTTAGCGTGACGTTGGTGAAACCGACGCCAGCGTTCGTGGTCTTCCAGACGGTGCCGTTGGAGTCGATGATCCAGGCCGTCATCCAGTCGTCCGGATCGAGCGCGATGCCTTGGATCCACCCACCGGTGTAGCCGGGCATCGCGGTCGGCGCGCCGGTGCCCTGCGTCCGCACATAAAGATTGGTGCCCGCCCCGACATACAGCAGGTTTGTGTTCTCCTGTCCATTTCGCCGTCCACCGTAGGCCAAAGCGGTGCCGGCGCTGCCATTGTTCTGGCTCGGAATGCCGGGTCCCGGACCACCGGCGCCGAACGGCCCCAGTAAGGTGGCGGTCGAACCGGCGTCGAGCGACTCGTACAGGTTGCTATTCGTGGCGATGACGAGACGCAGTCCATCGCCGACGGCGTCGACCGCGAAGGGCGTGGCGAAGGGAATGCCCTTGTCGAAGCTGGTGAGCGGCTGGCCGTTGACGCTGAACGAACGGTCGAAGTTCGTTCCTGAGAACATGTCTCCATTGGCTTTGACCTCGACGAATTGCTTCATCGAGTCCGTTTCGTAGAAATAGTACGCGTCGTCGCCCACGCGTTTGACGGCCACGAACGCCCCGTCGCCGCCGTTACTGAGTTGATCCCATTCCAATTCACCTTCACCCGGCTGAATGTCGACCGCATTGTCCTGGGCGCCGCCAATCACGATGTTTTGTACGGAATCATAGGCGACGGACACGAATTCGGCGGTAATCAAATTGCCATTGGCGGACTCCCACTGTGGCGCATCGAAGTGGGGGTCGAGCTCGTAATTCGACAGCCGGTAAATGCCACCATCCGTGCCTTCATAGAGATTGGCGCCACCGAAAACCAAAGTGCGTGAGTCGGCGTGTGGCTTGCCGTCGGCGACGTCGCTGGCTTCGTAACCAACGATCGATGTCCATTCGGTCTGTCCGGTGCCGTAATTGTAGCTCGAGCGGTAAACCGCCCCGTCAGGATCGTCGTCGTTGTCGTCATCGGTGCGCCGGTCGCCGGCCACGTAGACCGCGTTGGACCCGGGGGATGCGGCGATGGCAAAGTGCGTGTCCCCCTGCCCGCCGCCGTCGGGCGGCTCGGAGCTGTCCCCCGGAATGCCCATCGACCTCCAGGTGTTGTAAGGCCCCGTCGTTGCGAATCCGTTCAGCGCATTTTCGACCAACCCGAAAACGCCGAACATCTGGTCGTTGTTTCCGCTGAGCGCCGCATTGGGCTGGACCAGCAGGGCGTAAACCTGATCGCCGTCGGTCGAATCGTGGACCGCGAGCTTGATCTTGATGGTGGCGGAGAGATTGGAAACGCGCCCCGGTGCCACGGTTATGTTGTTCATCCCTCCGATCACTTGGGTCCATTGCAGCGGCAACTGGGGCCTCCCCGCCGCAAACGGGAAAGGGAGCGTCGACGGCTGCAACACGGCGCGATAGACTCCCTGACCGGGGACTGCGGCGTACAGCACCTCACCAAAACCAATGTCGCTCTTGGCAACGACCAGGTCAGTCGCGCTGGCGTTGGCTGGTAGTTTGTTCGCGGCGCCGGTCGATTCTGACGTCCAGCTCAGCCCGCCGTCCTGGCTGATAAAAACGCCGCTACTGGTAGCGGCCAGCACCACGCCGGTATTAAGGTTACGAGTCCCGTCGGTCGTCATGTCGGTGGGGACGATCGTGATCACGTTCGTCCCGGCCAGACCGCCAACCGCAGGATCGGGAGCGGGACCTCCGCCAGGCACAACCAGCTTGCTGATGGGTGGAGGCGGCGCCGCCAGCGGGTTGACCGCTAAATTTAAGTTGAGCACTCCTCCGGTGCCATAGTTCGCGTAGAGCACTTCCGAGCCGGCTGCTCCGCCAGGCGCGGTTAAATAGACGTTGGTGCCCGTCACGCCGGGAGGCAGCGCTGGCACGGTCATGGTTGGTATGTTTCCCGCGGCCACCACGAAGGCAGCGGACTCGACGCTGGGCGTCGATTCGCCAGCCGCGTTGGTATAGGTGAACCGGGCCAAATAGCTGCCGACCAGCAAAGCTCCGCCAACCGAAGCCGGATTGGCGTTGACGGTGGGGGCCAGCGCCGCTCGCTGTGTGCCAAGCGACTGCCAGGAATCGCCTCCGTCGGTCGTGCGGAGGATTCCCGACAATGCGCCGCCGAACCCAGAGTACGGACTGCCTCCCGTAAAACGAAAACTGCTGGTGTCAGCAATGCCGGCATAAAGGACGTTGCCATCGAGTCGCGAGAACGCCAAAGAACCGATCGACAAGCTTGGGTACTGGTCCGTTACCGACACCCACTGCACGTGCTGCGGATCCAAAAAAGTCGAATTGTCGATGTCATGAAGATTATCGGTCCGAAAGATGCCGCCATTCGTCGTGCCGACGAAAGCCCGATTGCCGGCGACCGCGATCGCCTGAACCGCCCCGGCGACTTCATCGTGATGGACATCTGAGCCGCCCCCCGTAATTGGTCCCGGCCCCTGCTGCGTGTAGTCGGGTATGCCCTGCAGGCTGATCGCCAGCAGGGTCCGCTGCTCCAGGGCCTCTAGCCGCGGGCCGTGTCGGAAATGACGGGCGTACTTCTTACGGGTGGCTCGCACGGTCGGCTCTCCAGGTCGGGGCCAGCGCGATGGTTTGTGGCGCTGGCCGAGTGATACAAGCGGCTGGGGCGCCGCGGGACTCCTCTTGGGTGATCACCGCGATCGTCCCTGCCCTATTCAATGCCCGGTTCGCGGGAAAAATGCGCCACGCCGTGGAAAGATTCTCCGAATCGGGGATGGAGAAGTGAGTCCGCCTTCGGCGGAGCTTCGGCAATGGGTGGTGAAGCGCCAGGAGGCTGGAGCAGGCGAGCGGGGCTGCGTCAGCCCCCTGGTACCTCATCACTCAGGGCCGGCCGTGATCCGCCGAACCTGATTGCTGCCTGAAAAGTTCTTCTGCCTCGGCCTGGAACATGCTCAGCTCTTCGAGATGTCCCGCCCAGACGCCGGTTTGCGTCGATGTCCAACGGCGGGCCCAAACGTAGTAGTCCCGCGCCCGCGCGGTCTCGCCGAGTTGGTGGTAGCTCATCGCCAGAAAGTACAGGTCGAAAGCGAGGGCCAGGTCATCTTGACGATCGAGGTTGGGCCGAAGGACCTCCACCGCCTCGCGATACCGGCCGGCACGGTAATAGGCCACACCCAGCGTGTTGCGAAAAAGGGGATTTCCCGCGTCCAGCCGCGCAGCTTTCTCGGCCAGGGATAAACCGGTCTTCACGTCGCGCAGGGTCTCGGGCGCGGTCACGTAAACCCAGCCCAGGTCGTTGCAAGCCTTGGCGTCGTCCGGGTTCGCTTCGAAGACAAGGCGGCAGCGCTCGATGGCCTGTCGCGCCTTCTGCTCGCGCGTCGGCTTGGCCAGATCGCCGGGGATGACTTCAACGTTTGCCAACTCGGTGGCCTTCACTTTGGAATCCGTCGGGGGGAATTCGGGCCAGATCCAGTCCAGGCCGATTTCCTTCAGCCGCCGCCGGACCAACCGAAGATCCCAGATGTGGATCGCCTTGGCGTAAGGGGCTGCTACCACCAGTTGAGTGCCATCGGGCGTGAAGCCCATCCACCCTGACCGATCGCCGTGAGGGTCGTCGAGCTTGGCGACCGTCCGGCCGGTCGCGACGTCCTTCAGGTGAATGACGGCGGGCGCCATCTCCAGGGCCATCAGACTGCCGTCTGGGGAAAAGGCCACGCGGCCGGGATAGAGAGCGACATCCTTGTCCAGCCGGCGGATCGGCCGCAAGGTTTCCACGTCCCAAAAAGTGAACGCGTCGCCCCGGCAGATGATCAGAGCGCGGCTGTCAGGGGTGAAGAAGACTGCCGTTTCCGTTCCCAGAACCCATTCGTGGATCATGATTCCGGTTCTTGCATTCCAGAGCCGGACGCGGTCGGAATGCCAGCCGCAGCTCGCGACCCACCGGCCGTCCCGACTGAGGGCGACCTCGGAGGCCTTTGGGTGCGCAAAGAGTTTGCCCTGAACGGATTCGGTGGTGAGGTCCAAGAGCAGTCCGGCGCCTTCCGTCTCGCTGACAATCGCCAGCGTTCGACCGTCGGGACTGCGCGAGGCCCGATGCGGGACGACGCTGAGCGAGATCTTCCGTGCCGGCCCCAGGCGCAGCTCGTGGGCGTCCCCCTGGCTTTCCTGAATACTCCAGCGGTGTAGGCCGGCGTCGCCACAGGTGAATAATTCGCGGCCGTCGGACTGAAAGAGGACGCAGCCGCTTCCTGAAGGCAGCACGGCAAGTTCGCGACCGCTGGAGAGTTCCCAAAGTCGGTCGCCCGCGCGGCCCATGCCGAGCGCCAGCAAGCGGCCGTCGGGACTGATGTCGCCGTCGTGGTAAGGCCCTTCGCCGGCGCCCAAGCTGCTGACGATGGTTCGGTATTCGCGGCTTGGCGTGACCTCCAGCAACTGTATCTGCTCGTTGCCTTGCCACAAGTAACCCAACCACTGGCCGGTGCTGTCGAATTGAGGTGTTGCGGCGAGCGGCAATTGCATAAGTTGCAGTCCCGTGGCAGGGTCCCAGAGGCGCAAAACGCCATCCCACGAGGCCGACGCCAGGAGACTGCCGTCCGGATAGAAACCCAGGATGGTGACACGTTCCACGTGACCTTCAAGGGTCACCAGCTTGCGCTTCGCCGCCACCTCCCAGATTTGAATGCGCGGGTCGGACCCCGCCACGGCCATGCGGGCCCCGTCGGGGTGCCAGGCGACGACCTGATCGTTCATCGAACCCACGGGCAGGTCGGCGACATGGCTGCCCTGGGCTGAGTCATAAATGGAAGCGACTTTGCTGTTGGAGTAGCCCACGGCGAGGCGGCGGTTATCTGGGTGAAAGGCCAGCGTGTGAGACTTGGCGGGTAAGCGCCATCGGTTGGTTTCCCGCCCGCTCGCAAGGTCGATGGTGAGGCAACAATCGTCCTTGGCAACCGCCAACTGCCGGCTGTCTGGACTGAACGCCACGCACAGACATAGACACGGACGTGGCCCTTCGCGGAGCAACGGCTTCCCGTCGGCGACGCGCCAGATTTGCAGGGCGTAGTGTTCGTCGAGCAGAGCCAGAACCTGCCCATTCTTACTTAACGAAAAAGCCCTTAAGCTCTTCGTTCTCGTTTCGATGCTCCGCATCTCCACGTTGTCTGGGATGCTACGGATGCTGATGATGCCCTGATCGTCGATCCTGGCATAGGTTTGGTAACGACCGTCGAAGGCCACTCCCTTGGTGTCGGTGGGAATGCCATGCAGGCTTGGCCCGCGGCGGATGTCGGGAAGGGCCAGCGCGGCAATGGCTTCGTCGCGCAGCCGTTCGTCGGGGTGGATGCGGGCGGCTTTTTCCAGGGCGGCCAGGCTATCCAGCCGCTGGCCCATCTGCCGGCTGAAGCGGCCCGTGCGGGCCTGGTTCAACAGCGACAAGAATAGCTGGTCCGTGGCAGCCTGCTCACTTTGCCGGGCCGCCGACAGCGCGGTCTCCTTGCCCGTGAGGGCGTGATCCTTTTGTGCCGCTTCATTTACGGCATCGGCTTCCGCGTCCGTCGCCCGGATCATGCCCAATGTCGTGCCGATAATTCCCACCACCAGCGCGAGCACCAGCACGGAGGCCGCCAGCACCGGGTTTTTATTCCGCCGCGCGAATTTGCGGAAGCGATACCACCGCGAGGGCGGGCACGCCAGGACCGGCTCGTCGCGCTGGTAGCGCCGTACGTCGGCGGCCAGTGCGCTGGCCGTATCGTAGCGCCGGGTGCGGTCTTTCTCCAAAGCTTTGAGCACGATCCAGTCCAGCTCGCCTCGAACCAGTTGGCTAAGTCGATGGGGGTCGCTCTTCCGCCGGGCCGAAACCAGGGTCGCTGCCTGCCCCAGCGTGGTGATACGCGTGCTCGGCCGCGGCGGCTCCTCTTCGCGAATCAGCCGACGAACCTCGTCGTAGCTCGCCTGGCGCATCCGCTCCTGTTCGAGCGGTGTCGTGCCGGTCAGCAGTTCGTACAGTAGCACTCCGAGCGCGTAAATGTCGGTCCGAGTGTCGACATCCAGCCCACTTTGCTCCGCCTGCTCCGGGCTCATGTAACGAGGCGTGCCGATCATCTGGTTGAAGTTGGTAAACAACGTCTTTTCGGTGAGCTGTTCGCCCAGCGCCTTGGCGATACCGAAATCGATCACCTTGACGACCGGCGTGCCGTCGTAGAGCGTGACCAGGATGTTCGAGGGCTTGAGATCGCGGTGGATGATCCCTTTCTGGTGGGCGTGCTGTATGCCTTGACAGACAGAGAGAAAAAGCTCCAATCGCTCACGAGCACTTAGCTCGTTCTGGTCGCAGAATTCGGTGATCGGGACGCCGCGGACCAGTTCCATGACGAAGTAGGGCCGGCCGGAGGCAGTTTCTCCGGCGTCCAGGACGCGGGCGATGTTTAGGTGTTCCATCAAGGCCAGGGCTTGGCGCTCGGCCTCGAAGCGCGCCACCACCTGCCGGGAATCCATTCCCAGCTTGAGGATCTTCAAGGCCACGCGGCGCCGCATCGGGCGAACCTGCTCGGCCATGAAGACGATGCCGAAGCCCCCTTCGCCGATCTGCTCCAGCAGCTTGTAGGGACCGATCAGGGTGCCGGGGCCCTCATGGACTGGCGCCGCGGGCCCCCCCCGCAGGAAATTGCCCGATGCCTCGTGGGCTCGCAGCAACCCTTCGACACGCGCGCGCAACTCGGCGTCGTCGCTGCAAGCCTCGTCGAGGTACGCCGCCCGCTGGTTGGCCGCGAGGCGTTCGAGCGCCTCGCAGAAGACCGTCATGACTTCAGGGCCGTTGCCGCTCATGGTGTAACACCGCGCAGGTTGCTGTCGTATTCAATGCCCGATTCGCGGGAAGAACGCGCCACGGCACGGGAAGTTTTTCCGAACGGGGATGCTTGTCCGTGGTCATTTTGGTCATTCGCTCGGTCCCACGCTCTTCGTGGGAACGTCTCTCCGGCCGCTCCGCGGCCTCGTCAATTGGCAGTTGCCGGCGGTCAGGAATCAGGCCCCCCATCTCCTTCGCTAAGCGCCTCATACAGCCATGCCCGCGCAAATGCCCAGTAGCGGTCGGCGGTCCGTCTTGCCAGCCCCAGGGAAGCGGCTGCTTCCTCAAGGGTCAGGCCGGCGAAGAAGCGGAGCTTGACCAGCTCGGCACAATGCCTGTTCTCCACCGCCAACCGTTCCAGGGCATCGTCGATCGCGAGCAGATCGTCGTCGGAGGCGTCGACCACGGCGGCCAGGCTGTCTAAATCGACCCGCTTCCAGCCCCCGCCGCGCTTGAGGCAATTCTTGTCGCGGGCCCGGTTGATGAGGATGCGGCGCATGGCCTCGGCGGCGGCGTGGAAGAAGTGCCCGCGGCAGTCCCAACGCAGCACTCTGTCGGTGTCCACCAGCCGCAGATAGGCTTCGTGGACTAGCGACGTGGCGTCCAGAGTCTGCCCGGGTTTTTCCTGGGCCAGCTTGTGTGCCGCGAGCTTGCGAAGCTCGTCGTAGACCAGGGGCAAAAGCTGCGCGCTGGCCTGCGGGTCGCCCCGCTCAATTGCTGACAAGATGAGGGTGACATCGCTCATGAGCGGTAGGGGCGCATCGGTAGCACGGGGGCACGCAAACCATTGTAGCCTCTTTCAGTATGGTCGTCGCCCGGCCGACATTTCCCGCGTTCACTGACCGAAAGCGACACAGCCGTTTGCGGTAGCATGATCGCAGGTGTCGCATCCGAACGACAGAGCTCAACAGCGGCGGCAACGTCCGGGCACAGGGTCGATTGCCATGGCACATCCCGATATAGAAGTTCTCTCCGTTTCGCGGTTCAATTATTTCTCAATCAGCGCCAGCAACACTTTGTAATCCGTCTTCCCCGTGCCCAGCACCGGAATCTTCTCGACCTGCCGCACTTCGTCGAGCCGCATCACGCCGCGGAACCCGTCTTCCATCAGTTTGGCGTTGGCGTCATGCACGTTCAGCGCCTCGGTCGAAAACAAGACGATCCGCCGGCCGCCGACGGTCTCCCGCCCCTCGACGGCGACGCGCGGGTTGGTCGGCGGCCGCACGGTGCGAGTTTGAACAGAAGCGAACGAAGCCAACGAAGAAGCCAAAGAACATTGATCGGCCCCTGCTATATGTGTTCTCCTTCGTTTCCTTCGTTTCCTTTGTTTGCTTCTGTTCGTTTGCTTCTGTAAAGAAAACTGGCGGGCTACTACTCATCGCGGAATCATCGATCGTCGCCAGGTCGCCGGTCACGTACCATCGTTTGCCGTCGATCTCCTTGAGCTGCGACGGCCCGTCGTAGCCGATGTAGCCGGGAAAAACCATCGGCCCCGGCACGTTCAACGGCAGGCCCGGTCGCGCCAAACAGGCTCGGCACTGGTACAATATCACTAGGCCCTGTCTCATTTGTCTGGAGGAACGTCGGTGGGCGTCCTTGACGACGATACGATTCGACGCACGTTCCTCCAGGTGTGGCGGGAATCCGAACCAGAAACCAAGGAGGCCCACGAGCAAGGTGGTTTTGTCCTACGAAATCCCAATGGATCATTGGGCGTCGAGCGATGGCCTCGGGGAGGGCAAAACCGGATTTTGGTCCCTCCGCACCCAGGCGGCAAGCGGGACGATTTGTTAATCGTGGCTACCTTCCATACGCACCCAAATGCTGGACCGGAGTTCCAACAGGAGCCGAGTCTGACGGACATTCGTGCCGTTCGAGACGATCCCGACCTGGAGCACCCGGAATACGAAGGCGAGTACGTCATTGCGAGCGAGTGGATTTACCGCATCCAAAAGAACGGCCGAGTGGAAATCGTCGTCGAGCTCAAGGAACTGTAGACGATTAACTAACTGACTCAAGTAACTGACCCCATTTGCGGAGTATCGCATGTCCATCGTCAGTCTCGAAGAAATGCAGCAAGACCATCTGGTCATGTCGGTCGCCCGAGCTCTCGCCGTGGCCAACGAAGCGGCCCTCGCGCAGGGCACCTTGCCGGGAGAGTCGCTGGTGACCATCACCGAAGAAGCCTCATCCGCGGGCCGTAGTTGGCGCATCCATTATGGACCGCGAGATTACATCGGTCGCCGTGGAGGCGATCTGATCGTGGTCGTCGATGAGAGCAGCGCGGCGGTGCAGCGGGTCATCCGGGGGCAGTAGCGGCGATGATCACGTCATGAGCGACCTTTTCTGCTCATGTTCATCCACCCGCCTGCCAGCTCAGTTGAACCAGAAGCCGAAGCCCACGAAATTGAAAGGGCCGCCGAACGCGTTGTTGAGTCGCGTCCCCATACGCGGGTCGGCGAGCTTCGTCAGTGTTCCCTTCTCCAAGTACGGCGTCGCCGCCGTCCCCTGTACCCACTCGATCGGGTCGAACGTCCGCATCTCAGTGAAAACGCGGCGCAGGTTCACGCCGCGCTCGCCCGCCTTACCGCGCCAGAACGGGACCAGCTTTTTACCCTGCAACACCTGCTCCGCCTCGTCGAGCGTCTCCAGCCAGGCGTCAATCATCTCCTGGGTCACCTTGACGCCGACCACACTCGCCTGCTTGGGGTTCGGAATCCATTCATGGTCGTCGTCCGTCTCCGCCAGGACGAACTTCCATAATTCTTTCGCCTGGACGACTCCCGCCTCGAGGTGCGCCAGCGCCGCCTTGGTCCGGGCAGGCTCATTGATCGACAGTCGCATCATCTGGTGGAAGAAGGAGATCACATCCGAGAGCATAGCCCTGTTTCCCAGGGGGTTCTCGTCGAAGGCGGGACGAGTTTCCAGCAGGAAGGTATGTGGCGTCTCCACCCTCTCGAAAAGCAGGTGGGCGGTGCAATCGAAGGCCTCCTGCCCGTCCACTGCCAGGCACAGCTCGCCCAGCGCGGCCAGAAAGTGACAGTAGCCGCGGAGCCAGCTGACGTCGCCGCGGTCAAAGCCAATCACGAACCCCTCGGCCTGCTGGCTCGTCACGGGGAGGCGCTGGGGCCGCTCGAACAGGAAAGCGGCACTGATCGGCTTGCCCTGACCGAACGGATCGATCTTGATAAGCCCGACATGCAGCGGCAGCTTGACCACGGGATCTTTGACCTGCGCCAGCGTGGTCTCGGACTTGGCCAGATCCTCGACGAAGGTCTGGACCAACTGACGGGCGGCCGAGTAGGTCAGCGTCTCGGGCTTTGGGTTTTGCGGGAGAAACTCCTTGACCGGTGCTGGCGGACGAAGGAACGACTTCTCCGTACGCAGTCCGTACTTGTAGAGTCCGCCGCCCAGGTGCTCGAAAGTCTGCAAGAATTGCAGCACACCCAGGCCGAAGCGGGCCTGGTCGTCTTTGGGCGCCTCCTTGAGCCGGCCTTGCAGTGCCCTAGCTCCCTCAGCCAACTTGCCGTCGAGAAAGTACTTCTCTGCGTCGGCGGCGGCGGGACTGGCCGCCAGGGAGAAGCCCAGGGTCACACAAAACACGGGTGACAGATTCAGAATCCTACGCATCGTCGATGTCTCCTTGGTTGAAAAAAAGCCGCGCGGTCAACTATTCTCTTTCGTTGTGCTTCCAATCGACCTACTGTTTTGATGCATCGAGCTTCTTTCGCCACTCGGCGGCCTGGTCGAACTGTTTCAGTTGTTCGTGGCAAGCGATCAAGTTCCCGATGATGGATACGGCATCCTGGTGCATGAACCGAAGTTTCTCGATGCCCGCGGCCGCCTGTTGAAACAGCGGCAAGGCCAGGTCCAGCTTGCCGGCGTCCCGGTAGCACGAGGCCAGGTTGTTCATCGTGGTGAGGGTATCGGGGTGGTCGGGGCCCAGCTTCGCCTTCCGCAGATCGAGGGTCTCCACGAACAGCGGCAGGGCCAGCTCTGGTTTCCCGGCGGACAGGTAACCAAAGGCGAGATTGTTCATGCTGGTGAGGGTGTGGGGGTGCTC
>Ga0307373_10002141_pt1 | contig 35987 bp, 35 predicted proteins | sample OX2MG_FD_202534 | JGI IMG/M metagenome (GOLD analysis project Ga0307373, IMG submission 202534) | Soil microbial communities from Risofladan, Vaasa, Finland - OX-2 | ecosystem: Environmental > Terrestrial > Soil > Coastal area > Acid sulfate soil | place: Finland: Risofladan, Vaasa | collected...
AGCCTATCGCGGCCGCCATTACCCGACAGACCTCCGCCAGCCTGCTGGCCGAGAGCGTGGCGACCCATCGACGGAATACTTCTCTTGGCAGGGTGTGGATGTTGTCAAAGTTCACGACGCAGTCGCTCGGGACGCCGTCGACCTCGGACGACAGGTCGAGTTCGGACACCAGGCCCCGTCGGGTGCGGGTGAGGGCTGCCACCACCACCGAACCGATGCGATCCGCCACCGGATCACGGGTGAGTACAACCACGGGACGGTCGCCACCAGGGGATGACACGAACCAAATGTCACCCCGCTGCATCGGCCCAGTCGGACCAGTCTTCGGCCGGCCCCCAATCTGCGATCGCCGCCAGCGAGCGTTCGTTCTCGTCGAGAGGGTGAGCCACCCAGGTCTCCGCATCATTCTCGCTGGCCAGTCGGAGCAGGTGGCGGCGAAGCGCTTCCCGTAGGAGTTCGGAACGGTCCACGCCGAGTCGGACGGCCCAGGTCTGAGCCCGCTCGGCGTCTTCTTGGTCCACCCGGAAGCTGAGCATTGTCATACAGGGATTATATTCTGTATGACAACACTTCGCCCCCTCACCCCCCTTCCCAGCCCGCCGGCACCGTGTGGGCCCGCACCAGGCGGGCCCGCTCTCCGCCTCTCTCCAGCCAGGGCTTCTCCCCGGCCGCTGCTGCGGCCGGTCCTCCCTCGACGAACCAGGTGGAACCGCTCCCAGCCAGGGTCGGTCGGCACCCGGTCAGCTCTGCCAAAGCGTCGCGCCACGCCGCCAACCGGGGCTCCACCCGCAGCGCCGCCGCCGTCAGCTGGTTGGGGCCCTCGGCGGATGGCTGGGCGTCCCAGGCGGCATAGACCAGGGGGGTGTCGACCCCGAAGGGAGGAACCAGCAGGAGGAAGTCGCGGGCTTCGAACTCCAGCGGCGTGAGGCGCTCCCCGATCCCCTCCACCAGGGCCCGCCCCCCGGCCAGGCTGAAGGGGACGTCGGCGCCGAGCCCCACGGCGATAGCGGGGTCGTCACAGCCGGCCCAGCGCAGCACCGCCGCCGCATCGGAGGACCCTCCGCCCAGCCCACCCCCGAGTGGGATCCGCTTGACGACGTGCACCGCCGCCGTGCGTCCCACTGCGGCCAGGGCCCGCCCAATCAGGTTGCCCTCCTCCCCGGCCAGGGATCCCGCTCTGGTCCCCGGGTCTGCCACCACGGTCAAACCGGACCCGCCCTCCGTGAAGGTCAGCTCGTCGGCCAGGCTGAGGGCGACCATCTCGGCCCGCAACTCGTGGTACCCGTCGGGACGGACTCCGGCCACCGCCAGCGAGAGGGTGAGCTTGGCCGGGGCCACCACGCGGGTCATTGCGCCAGCCTGCCCCACTCCTCGACCGAGAGCTCCTCGGCCCGGGCATCGGGTCGGACGCCCGCCCGGGCGAAAGTCTCGGGCTCGACCACGCCGGCCAACGAGCGCCGCAGCATCTTGCGCCGCTGCCCGAACCCGGCCTTCACCACCGCCGCCAGGCGCTCGTAGGACACCAGGGCCGGGTCGACGGCCGGAGTCTCCCTTCGCTCCAGGCCCACCAGCACCGACTCCACCCGGGGGCGGGGGATGAAGACCGACGCCGGGACACGCCCGGCCAGTCCGCTCCGGGCGAAATAGCCGACCCGCACCGAGACCGAACCGTAAGCCGCGTCACCCACGGTGGCCGCCATGCGCTCACCCACCTCACGTTGCACCATGACCAGGAGCCGTTGCACCGCCGGAACTTCCACCAGTACCCGGAAGACCAGGGGGGTGGCCAGGTTGTAGGGCAGGTTGGCCACCAGGGACCAGGGACCGTCACCCCGCTCGGCCAGCATGCCCGCCACGTCCAGAGCCATGGCATCGCCTTCGACCACCTCGACCCCGATCGGCTCGACCACCGACCGCAGGGCGGGGATGACGTGGCGGTCCAGTTCGACGGCGACCACCCGGGCCCCGGTCTCAGCCAACGCCAGGGTGAGGGACCCCAGGCCGGCCCCGAACTCGAGTACCTGGGAGCCGGGCCCGACCTCGGCCAGGCGGGCGATGCGCCGGACGGTGTTGGGGTCAGCGACGAAGTTCTGGCCCAGAGCCCGGCTGGGCCGCAACCCGTGGGCCGACAGCAGCTGTGCGATGTCGGCGCCGGAATGGGTCACCAGGAGATTGTGACGTCCACCACTCCCTGGCTGGGGTCAGCGATCTGGGCGAAATCTGAAGGCGACAGGTCGACCACCCTGGGGTAACCGGATTCCTCCCTGTCGTCGACCGTGCAAGTCGTCGTGGCGCCCGTGGCGTTGTTGCGCACGGTCAGCACCGTACCGAAGGGGAGGTTCGGACTGGCGCACTTGCCGGCTGGCGCCTGGGAATACCACGTGGCCTCACCGACTTCGCTGTTGGTTGGCTGCGGCGGCGCGGGCATGGTCGTTGTCGTCGGCGCGACCACGCGCGGAGCCTCTTGGGGCGCCGCAGTAGTGGTGGTCGGTGCTGCCTCCACCGGAGTAGCTGGCGTCACCGCCGCCACCGTTGTCGTGGTGGCGGCTGCCTGGTACAGGACGAGGTGCGACGGCAGGTTGACCCCATCAAGGCGCGACGGGGAACTGGCCCCGTGCGCACGCGCCGCGGGCGCCGCCGCCGCGCTGTGCGCGTACGCCGGTGCGTTCTGCAGCAAGAGGAGAGGCAGGCCGAAGAGCACACCGCAAAGTGCTGCGGCGGCGCCAAGGCGCCTCCCCAATGTGCTCTGTTTCCGCAGGGCTCCACCCTTCTCCGGGATCAGTGCACCCGCGCCGACATAAGGCCGGCGAGGGGGATTTGAAAAACATAGGGAACAAACGGGGGGTCACGCAAATGGAGAATGGCCGCATTCCATTCTCAACTCCATTTCCCCAGGTCAGGGGATGAACCCAAGGCAACATTTATGTGAACATGCAGGTCAGCACCGGTTTCTGCCCAAATTCAACACAATAAGCCCAGGTCACAAGGTTCTCGTATTTCGCACAACTACGGGAGGATTAGACCGTCGTCGCAAATGCGATGTTGGCCGCGGCGGCCGAACTCTCCCGGACCATGTCGATGTCACAACCCTTGACTGCGGCGATGGACGCGCCGACGAACGGCAGGTACGAAGGCTCGTTGGCACGCCCGCGGTGGGGCACCGGAGCGAGGAACGGGCTGTCGGTCTCGACCAGCAACCGGTCGAGCGGGCAACGCTCCACGGCCTGGCGCACTTCGCCCGCATTCTTGAACGTGACGATGCCGCTGAACGACACGTACATGCCCGCGCGCAGGCAGCGGTCGACCTCGGCGGGACCACCGGTGAAGCAGTGCAGGACGGTGCGCTCGGGGACGCCCTCGGCGTGCAGCACATCGAAGAGGTCGTCCCAGGCGTCGCGCGCGTGGATGACCAGGGCGAGCCGGTAGGAGTGCGCCAAGGCGATCTGTGCGGCAAACGCCGCGCGCTGCGCGTCACGCGGCGAGTGCTCGTAGTAGTAGTCCAGCCCGCACTCGCCGACCGCCACCACGGCACCGTCGCCCACCGCCAGCTCCCCTGCCAGCAACCGGGCCACGCCGTCCACGCCGGCCTGCCCCTGGCTGGCCTCGTGGGGGTGGAGCCCGATGGACGCCCAGGCCCGCGGCGTACTCCCGCTCCCCGCCGCACCGGCACCGCGGGCCACCGCCACCGCCTGCCGCGAGGTGTCGACCCCGGTCCCGATACACACCAGGCGGTCGATCCCGGCGCTCCCCGCCCGGGCCAGCACGTGGCCCAGGTCCGCCTCGCCCTCCCCGGGAGGGTCCCCGCCCATGAACTCCTCCTGCACATGGCAGTGGGAGTCGAACCAGCCGCTCACCTCAGGCCTTGCGCCGGGGGAAGAGCGGGTCGCCCTTGACCACGCTGGCCCCTCCGCCGTACCCGCCCCAGGCCGCATCGTCGGGGACCCGGGCCGCCGAGGGACTGCCGGCGACCCCGATGCGGCGCCAGATCTCCGCCGCCGTGGCGGGCATGGCCGGCGCCACCAGAATGGCCACTATGCGCAGCACCTCCAACGCGTTCCCGAGCACAGCGTCGACCGCGGGCCCGGGATCCATCTTCCAGGGTTCGGTCGCCTCCAACTCCGCGTTGGCCGCCCCGATGAGCCGCCAGGTCGCCTCCAGTGCCTCATGGGGCGCCCAACGGGCCCAGGCCTCACTGCTGGCCGCCAGCACCTCGGCCGCGCCGACCGCCAGCGCGCTGGCCGGATCGCTGGCCGGTCCCACCCCGCCACACTTCGAATGGACGACGGTGGCCACCCGGGAGACCAGGTTGCCCAGGTTGTTGGCCAGGTCGGAGTTGTAGCGGGCCACGATCCCTTCGAAGGAGAAGTCCCCGTCTCCCCCGAGTGGCACCTCGCGCAGTAGGTGGTAGCGCAACGGATCGACGCCGAACTCATCGGCCAGGGCCAGCGGCGAGACCTCGGTGATCTTGAGGGCCCGGGTCTCCGTGCCCTGGCCGACCACGCCGGACTGGATCATCGTCTTGCCCAGCTTCTGCCCACCCATGAGCAGGTAGCCGTGCACGAAGATCTCCTGCGGCGGGTCGATCCCCGCCGCCATGCACATGGCCGGCCACCAGACGCAGTGGAACTTCAGGATGTCCTTGCCGATCAGGTGGTGGGCCGCGCCCCAGCGTGCCGCGAAGACGGCAGGGTCGCCGCCGTAGCCGGCCACGGTCAGGTAGTTGATCAGCGCGTCGTACCAGACGTAGAAGACATGCTTGCTGTCCCAGGGCACCGGGACTCCCCAGGAAAACGAGGTGCGGGTGATGGAGACGTCCTTCAGGCCACCCCGGATGAAGCCGAGCGCCTCGTTGCGCTTGGACGTCGGGCGCACGAAGTGGGGGTGGCTCTCGTAGTACTCGAGCAGCTGCTGCTCAAAGGCGCTCAGCTTGAAGAAGTAGTTGTCCTCCTCCATCTCGACCACCGGTCGGCCGTGCACCGGGCACTTCCCCTCCACCAGCTGATCCTCGGTGTAATAGTCCTCGCAGGACACGCAGTAGAGGCCCCGGTAGGGCGCCAGCTCAATGAACCCGTTGTCGTAAATCTGCTGCAGGAATTTCTGCACCACGGCGTAGTGGCGAGGCTCGGTGGTGCGGATGAAGTCGTCGTACCCGATGTCGAGGCTGTCCCAGGCCTCCACGAAACGGGCCGCCGTTCGATCGGTCCACTCCTGGGGCGTGGCGCCGTTGGCCTCGGCTGCCTCCACGATCTTCGCCCCGTGCTCGTCGGTGCCGGTCATGAAGAAGACGTCGTCCCCGGCCAGCCGGTGCCAGCGGGCCAGGGCGTCGGCGTTCACCGTCGTGTACGCCGTGCCCACGTGCGGCGCGTCGTTCACGTAATAGATCGGCGTGGTCAGGAAGTAAGGCGGCACCGCCGGTAGCGTACCGGTGCCTTCAGGTATTCCCGTTCCCACCCCGTACCCGCAGCGCCGTCTGGTAGACCCGCCGGCGGGCCACGCCCAACTCGACCGACAGGGATTCGGCGATCTGCCGGGGCCCCTCCCCCGGTGCACCCCCCATGCGCCTCCGCACCGCTTCCTCTATCTCCTCGTCGCTCACCGGCCCGGCCGCCGGCGCCCCACCGACGACCAGGACGACCTCACCCCGCACCGATCGCTCCGCGAAGACCGCCGCTCCCTCGGCCGCCGAGCCACGCCAGACCTCCTCGTACACCTTGGTCAGCTCGCGCACGACGGCGACCGGCCGCCCCGAGTCGACCGCGGCCAGATCAGCCAGCGTGGCGGCCACCCGCCCGGGCGCCTCCAGCACCACGGTGGTCCGCGCATCGGTCATGAGGGCGGTGATCCGCTCCCGGCGCTCCCCGCCCTTGCGAGGCAGGAATCCCTCCACGCTGAAACGGTCGGTCGGGAGGCCGCTCACCACCAGGGCCCCGATGACCGACGTCGGCCCCGGTACCACGCTGACCGTCGCGCCGGCGGAGGCCAACTTGGCCACCAGCAACGAGCCCGGGTCCGAGATACCCGGCGTGCCCGCATCACTGACCACAGCCACCGTGCCGCCCCCAGCCACGCACGCGGTCACCCGATCCAGCCGTGACGCCTCGTTGTGCCCGTTCAGGGACAGCAGCCGGTCGCCCCCGGATCCCCCGGCCGGGATGGACATGGCCGAGAGGAGAGCCCGGGTCCGCCGGGTGTCCTCGCAGCAGATCAGGTCGGCCTCGGCCAGGACCTGGCGGGCCCGGGGCGAGAGGTCGCCCAGGTTCCCGATCGGCGTGGCCACCAGCACCAGCCGGCCGTGCCCCTCCCCGCTCATGCCGGTCCGCTCACGCCACCAGGCGGATCACCATCTGATCACCCACCTGGACCCCCCAACGCTCCAGCGCGCCAGCCTCGGCCTGCAGCACGCTGCGCACACCACTCCGCCCCAGGGCGAGGCGCCAGGGCTTCAGGCGGGCCAGCCTGACCACGGTGAGGTCCTCAGTGAGGAAGGCCACGTCGATGGCGAATTTCATCCCGACGGTGTGCACCGACGTGACCCCGTCCAGGTGCAACCCACCCTCGCAGCCGGTGCGCCCCCGCAGCCCCTTCGCCCGCTCACCGAACGACTCGGCAATCTCCAGTGCGCACACCACGTCGCCATCGCACAGCAGCCATCCGGACCGCATAGGTGACCGAGGCTATCGGACCACCGCCCCGGCCCTTTCGGACCACCGCTCCCCCAACGTCTAGGCTCTCACGCTTATGTCGAAACGGACTGTGAAACGGAAGCTGCGGGCCAAGAAGAAGGCCAACCACGGCAAGAAGCCCAACTGCGGGCGCGGTTAGGGACTGTCCCAGCCTGTCCTTCGTAACCCTGACGGCGCCGTCCTGCCGCCGCTAGGCCGCCATGCCGACGATCGGTTTGTTGAGGACCGTGCCGCCTTCCGACCCGGCGAAGGCGGCGTCACCGTGGGTGAAGATCCCCCCGTCGGAGGCCACCAGCCAGTAACCCAAACCGTCGGGGGTGGCCGCCATGCCCACGATGGGCTTGTTGAGGGCGGTGGCCCCCTGGGAGCCGAAGAAGCCGGCGTCACCGTGGGTGAATATCCCCCCGTCAGAAGCCACCAGCCAGTAACCCAGACCGTCGGGCGTGGCCGCCATGCCCACGATGGGCTTGTTGAGGGCGGTGGCCCCCTGGGATCCGAAGAAGCCGGCGTCACCGTGGGTGAATATCCCCCCGTCAGAAGCCACCAGCCAGTAGCCCCCTCCGTCGGGGGTGGCCGCCATGCCGACGATCGGCTTGTTGAGGGCGGTGGCCCCCTGGGAGCCGAAGAAGCCGGCGTCACCGTGGGTGAAGATCCCCCCGTCCGAGGCCACCAGCCAGTAGCCCTGGCCGTCCGGCGTGGCCGCCATGCCGACGATGGGCTTGTTGAGCACGATGTTGCCCAAGGACCCGAAGAAGCCGGCGTCACCGAAGGCAAAAATCCCGCCGTCACTGGCCACCAGCCAGTAGCCACCCCCGTCGGGGGTGGCCGCCATGCCGACGATGGGCTTGTTGAGGACGATATTGCCGGTCGAGCCGTAGAACGGCGCACCCCCGTGGGTGAAGATCCCCCCGTCGGAGGCCACCAGCCAGTACCCCGGAAGGGTGATCGGGGCCGACACGGCCAGGGTCTGGAGGGTGATGCTGCTCCCGAAGGTGGCGTAGCCGACGCCAACGCACATGGCGCCGGGGACGCACGAAAGAGCGTTGACCTGGTCCTCTTGGGTGGTGGCGGCCGGTTCGGGCACCGACACCAGCGCCCAGGTGGAGCCGTTCCAGGTCAGGGCCTCGGTCACGAACGTGTTGTCGCTGTTGTCGATGGTGTTCACGTAGCCGGCGGCGACGCACGAGGTCGGGCCGGAGCAGTCGACCGCGATCAGATCATCCCCGAAGGCGGCGTTGGCATCGGGGACATTCACGATGGACCACGCACTGCCGTTCCACTGCTCGACCAGGTTCAAATACTTCCCGCTGGTGGCGACGTCAGCGAAGCCGACGGCCACGCAGAACGACGCGGTGACGCACGACACACCGTCGAGGTCATCGGACTCCGAGGACGAGGTGTTGGGACTGGGCACGATGGACCAGGCCGTCCCGTTCCATTGCTCGACCAGTGTCTGGGCGACGGTGCCGTTGTATGCATCGCCGGTGGCCTCACAGAACGACGCTGTGGTGCACGCCACGGCGTAGAGGTAGTTGTCTTGCGAGGTCGAGGTGTCGGGACTGGAAACGATGGACCAGGCCGTCCCGTTCCATTGCTCGACCAGGGTCTGGTCGACGGTGCCGTTGTACGCATCGCCGGTGGCCACACAGAATGCGGGAGTGAGGCACGACACACTGTTGAGGTAATCGGACTCCGAGGAAGTGGTGTCGGGACTGGGCACGATGGACCAGGCCGTCCCGTTCCACTGCTCGACCAGTGTCTGGTTGTGGCTGCCGTTGGAGAAGGAGCCGACGGCCACACAGAATGACACGGCGGCGCACGACACGCCGTTGAAGTCGTTGTTTTGCGAGGTCGAGGTGTCGGGACTGGGCACGATCGACCAGGTCTTCCCGTTCCACTGCTCGACCAGGGTCTGGTCGATGCTGCCGTTGCTCGCAGAGCCGGCGGCCACACAGAACGTCGAGGTGACGCACGACACACCGTTGAGCACATTGTCGCCCAAGGTCGAGGCGTTCGGGGAAGGCACCATGGACCACTTGCTGGGGACGACCACGTGGGATCCCAAGCTATGAGAGCCCGGGGATGACGGCGGAGGTGGGGTCGACGTGCCATCCGTAGCGACCGGATGATGCGACTTCGGTCCTCCTCCAACGCCGGAAGCACCACCGGAGGCCCCGGCAACATTCGACATCGCGGTGGCCGAGGCCACCGTCAGCGCGAGAGATACTCCCAGCATGGCCAGCGAACGCTTCATCGTGTCTCCATTCTCCGGTACCAGGTCCTCGCCGGGGACCCTAGTGCGGTGGGAGGCTCCCCGCGCGGAATCTCACTCGCCGAATGTGCTCGCCCCAGACTCGGCCGACCACGGCCACACAACCATCCTTCCGACGCATCTAGCCTCCGCCCCACGCAACCCCCCGCGCCGCCAACACCCCGCTCAACACACTCGGCACGTCCGAGATGATCCCGTCGACGCCCAGCTCCACCAGACTTTCCATGGCCTCGACATCGTCGACGGTCCACACGTGCACGGCCTTGCCCGCCCGGTGTGCCGCTTCCACGAACGCCTCGTCGACGATCACCAGATCACCTTGGCGCTCGGGCACCTGGTACGCCACCGCCGGGGTGTCCGGCACCGTCCCACCGGCCTGCACCGCTCGCCAGAACTCGGCCGTGGCCATGGTGCCGGCCGAGGTGGGCACGTCCGGGGCAAAGGAGCGGAAGGCGTCGGTGGCCTGGTCGAGGAACGACGCCACCATCACGTCGTCGGTGCGGCCGAACTCGGCCAGCAGGCGGGCCAGCGCCTCCTCGTAGGCGGGCACCAGCGGCGCCGTCTGCTTAATGTCGAGATTGAGCACCACGCCGGGGAACTGCTCCAGCACCTCGCGGAGCGTCGCGATCCCGAAGCGCGGGTCGTCAGGGGCCCGTCCCCGCAACGGGTACTCGTCTTCGGGCCGTCCCGGCGTGACGTCGGCCCCCGGCATCCACCAGTAGGAGAAGTCGAGCTGGCGCAATTCGGCCAGGGTGAAGCTGGCGATCGACCCGGTGGCGGCCGTGGTGCGGTCGACCGAGGCGTCGTGGCAGACCACCAATGCACCGTCGGCCGTGGCGTGCACATCGAGCTCAATGGCCTTGGCCCCAGACGCCAACGCGTGCGTAATGGCATGGATGGTCGACGACGGTGCCTCCCACGCCCCTCCCTGGTGCGCGTAGGCGATCACCCGTCGCTCCAGCCATACCGACCCGGCACTCATCCAATCGACGGTAACAGTCCGTTCCCCGGCCCCCGTCTATTCTCTGCAGAACGTGCTAGATCACCTCCTTGTCGACATCATCAGTGGCATCCAGCGCTCCTTCGAGCGGGCGCTCCTGCAGCGCCAGGCCGTCGAGGAGCGCTTCCAGATAGACGTCTTCCTGGGTGACGTGTCCTGGGAGACCTCCTACAGCCTCCCGGGAGAGGAGCAGCCCCCGCGGGTCCGGGCCGACGTCTCGGTGGACTGGCCGACGTGGAGCCAGACCTCCTATCGCAGCTGGTCGATCGGCGAGCCACCGGACGAACTGCCCGAGATCGTCATTGAGGTGGCGCTGCGGATCCAGCGCCTAGCCGAGGCCCCCGACACCGAGAAGGTGCTGCTCGCCCTGCCCGAGGCCAATCCCCTCCCGGGTGTCGACGCCCTGGTGCGCACGGCGACCACCATTGAGGAAGTCCACGCCGGCGAGGGCTTGCGTTGGGCCGTCGAGGCCACCTACGAGGGCTCCATCCGCTTCAGCGAGTCCCAGCTGGAGAACCCGGCGGAGTTCGAACCGGTGATCGACGGCCTGACCCGCTGGATCTCCTCCACCCTGGTCGCCCTGGCCGACCTGCCCTTCTCGTTCCTCCCCCCGGACCAGGAGGACGCCTGACCCCGCCGATTCGGGTATCGGACCGGATCACCGTTGCATCGGGCCCCGAGAGTCAACGCCCGTCGTGAGCCCCACTCCCCCACGGCGGGCCCTCGCCGTCGCTCTCCTGCTCGGACTCGGCACCGCCCTGACCTCGTGCGGTGGCACCGCGCCACTGGCACCCCCGGCCGACCAGGGACTGGTCCTCAACCGGCCCGCGCCGCAGAGTGTCCCCCTGGTCAATGAGCGCGGTCAGGCCACCTCACTGGGGTCCCTCAAGGGCAAGGTGGTCGTCCTCGCCCCCTTCCTCTCCCTGTGCCAGGACGAGTGCCCGTTGGTGACCGGTGCCTTCATCAGCCTCCGGCGCGATCTCCGCGCCGCCGGCCTGGACCACCGGGTCGTCTTCGTGGAAGCCACCGTCGATCCCGTACGTGACACCGTGTCCCGGCTGGCGGCCTACGCCCAGCGGTTCGGTGCCGATTGGGACCTCTGGACCGGCACACCGGCCGACGTCGCCAACTTCTGGAGAACCTTCGGGGTGGCCTACCAAATCGTCCCCGAGTCCCCGCCGGCGCATCTCGACTGGTACACCGGCCGGCCGCTCACTTACGACGTAGTCCACACCGACGGCTACATCCTCATCGACCCCCACGGTCGTGAGCGCTTCGTGGACGCCGGTGCCCCGAACCTCGGCGGCCGATTGGACAAGAAGCTTTCGGCCCTGCTCAATGCGGAGGGGATGCACGGCCTCGACCATCCCCAATATCCCGACTGGACCGTCGGTGACGCCCTGGCCTCCCTCAGCTGGCTGCTGGGGACAAATATCCCGGTGTCCCCTTCCCCGTGAGGGGTCGGCTGCGCCCTCGCACCCTCATCGTGTCGGCAGCCTCCATCGGCCTCGCCTCGACCCTGACGGCCTGCAGCGGGGGCAATGTCACCACGCTCACGACCCCGCCCACCACCGACCCCGGCCTCACCCTGACCGTCCAGCGCTCGCCGGCCGGCCTCATCCTGGCCACGGGGGGAGGCGCCACGCTGTACGACTTCGCCCCCGACACGCCCACCCGCAGCGCCTGCCTCAACGACGGGTGCGTCTTCCAGTGGCCGCCGCTCCTCAAGAGCGGCCCGGTCCTGGTCGGTAGAGGGGTCGACACTTCGTCGGTCGGCACACTGAAGCGGCCCGATGGATCGACCCAGCTCTCCTACGGTGGCCACCCGCTCTACACCTACCGCGCCGATGCCATCCCCGGACTTGTGGGCGGCCAGGCCATCGACCAGGACGGTGGACTCTGGTACGTGCTGACCCCGAAGGGCCGCGAAGTCCACACCGCGTTCACCGTCACCCGCTGAAGCTCAGTTGTTGAAGCGGAACTCGACCACGTCGCCGTCGCGCATGACGTAGTCCTTGCCCTCCATGCGGGCACGCCCGGCTGCCCGGGCGGCCACCACCGACTTGGTCTCCATCAGGTCCTCGAAGCTCACCACTTCGGCTTTGATGAATCCCTTCTCGAAGTCGGTGTGGATCACGCCGGCTGCCTTCGGTGCGGTGTCCCCTATGTGGATGGTCCAAGCCCGCGCCTCTTTCGGCCCGGCAGTGAGAAAGGTCTGCAGACCGAGCGTGGCGAATCCGACGTGCGCCAGCTTTTCCAGCCCCGACTCCCCCTGGCCATAGCTCTGGAGCAGCTCCCGGGCGTCCTCGGGTGACATGGCGGCCACTTCGGATTCAATCTGCGCGCAGAGCACCATGGAGCGGGCGGGCGCCACACAGCGGGCCAGCCGTTCGGCCAAATCGGCATCGCCCAAGGCGCTCTCGTCGACGTTGAAGACATAAATGAACGGCTTGGCGGTGAGGAGGTGCAGATCGTAGAGCAGGTCCAGGTCCACCTCGCCGGCTGCGGCCGCGGCGGAGATGGTGCGGTCCTCATTGAGGATCCGCTCGGCCGCCGCGACAGCTTCGGACGCAGGCTTGAGCGAAGGATTGGCCCGCGCCTCTTTGGCCAGCTTGGGCAGCCGGTTCTCCACCGTCTGCAAGTCGGCCAGGATCAGCTCGGTGTTGACGGTGCCGATGTCGCCCTCAGGGTCGATCCGGCCGTCGACGTGAATGACATCATCGTCGTGAAAGACCCGTACCACCTGGCAGATGGCGTCACTTTCCCGGATGGCGGCCAGGAACTTGTTGCCCAGCCCCTCACCCTGCGATGCGCCCCGCACGATCCCAGCGATATCCACGAAGGTGACCGTGGCGGGGACGATCGGCGCGCCGTCGTACAGCGCGGCCAGCTCAGCCAGCCGACCGTCGGGCACCGCCACCACGCCCACGTTGGGATCGATGGTGGCGAACGGGTAATTGGCCGCCAGGACCTCGTTGTTGGTCAGCGCATTGAAGAGGGTGGACTTGCCGACATTGGGCAGTCCGACGATGCCGATGGAGAGTGACACTTCGGCGGCCCGGTTACCCGGTCAGGAGCCCGGCCGCGGTGGCCATCACCACCAGGTCTGCTTCCGGCCGCGCCCCGGTGTGGGAGATCACCTCGGCTGCACAGAGGCTGCCGAGGCGGGTGCTCTCCACTGGGCCCATCCCGTGGGTGAGGCCGTACAGGAAGCCCGACGCGAAGAGGTCACCGGCGCCGGTGGTGTCGACCACCTTGGCGACCGCGGCCGCCGGCACGCTCTCGGGTCCGTGTGCGGTGAGCACCACGGAGCCCTGCGCCCCCCGCGTCATCACCACGAGGAGCCCGGTCTCCTCTGCTGCCTTGAGCGCCCCCTTCCACGAAGAGGCGCCGAAGAGCATGGTGATCTCTTCCTCGTTGCCCAAGAGGATGTCGATGTCGTCGAGCAGTAGGTCAAGGAACTCGCGTTGGTGCCGCCCGACGCAGAAGGGGTCCGACAGTGACAGCGCCACCGAGCCGTTGGCACCGTGGGCGGTGGCCGCCGCATGTCGCATGGCATCCTTGGCGGCCGGGACGTCCCACAGGTAGCCCTCCAGCAGCACAATGGAGGCTCGCTCGACGAACGCCGTGGGGACGCCTTCAGGGGAGAGGGTGGCCGCCGCCCCGAGGTAGGTGCCCATGGTCCGGTCGGCGTCCTCGGTGATGAGGACGATGCAGCGGCCGGTCCCCAACCCGTCGGCCGCGGCCGATTCGCTGTAGTGGGGCTCGTACTCGACCCCGGCCGATCGGAGGTTCTCCGTATACGTTCGCCCCACTTCGTCGTCGGCCACCGCTCCCACGAAGCCGGCGGTCCCGCCGAGCTCAGCGAGACCGGCAGCCGTGTTGGCCACCGAGCCCCCCGAGACGAAGCGGGGTCCTCCCATGAATTCCTGCACCGCCTTGGCGGTGACCAGGTCGATCAGGGTCATGGTTCCCTTTTCCAGGCTGACCTCTGACAGCTTTTCAACGGTGGTCAGCTCAATGACGTCCAGCAGGGGCGAGCCGATTGCGACCAGGTCGAGATCCGCACCGGTGGGACTTTCCGGAACGGCAGCGGGCCGGGGGTCGCTGGCGGGCACGGAGCGAGAACCTACTCGGATCACGGCGGGTAGCCTTCGCAGCCATGGTTCCTTCCCCCTCCGCGCCGACTCGGGCTAAGGCCTCGGAACCCTTCCGCCTGCCACGGAGCGTGGAGCCCGAGACATACCGCATTGAGATTGAGCCTGACGTGCGGTCGGGCTCCTTCTCGGGGACGGTTTCCATCGACGTCATGATCCACGAGACGGTCGATGAGCTGGTTCTCAACGCCGCCGATCTCGCCATTAGCGACGTAGAGGTCCGGCCGCCGGGCGGTGGGGTCATCGGATGCTCGGTCTCGTTCGATGACGACCTGGAGCAGGTCGCCTTCCGGCCGCCGGGAGCGCTTCCCCCGGGGCCCTGCACGGTCAGCTGCCGATTCACCGGTACCTTGAACGACCAGCTGCGCGGTTTCTACCGGTCCACATTCACCGACGACGCCGGTGCGAAGCACACCATCGCCACCACCCAGCTGGAATCCGTCGATGCGCGGCGGGCCTTTCCCTGCTGGGACGAGCCTGATCGCAAGGCCGTCTTCGAAATCACCCTCATCATCGACCGCGACGTCAACGCCTTCTCGAACTCGCCGATCATCGAAACGACCGCTTTGGGTGACAAGACCAGGGTCCGTTTCTCACCGACCATGAAGATGTCCACCTACCTGGTCGCCTTCATCGTCGGCCAGCTGGAGACGACGGAGACAGTCGACGTCGACGGTGTTCCCCTGCGGGTGGTCTTCCCCCCCGGCAAGCGGGGGCTGGCCGATTTCGCACTGGCCATCGGCGAATTCTCCCTTCGATTCTTCACCGAATACTTCAACATCCCGTACCCGGGCGAGAAAGTGGACCTGGTTGCCATCCCGGACTTCGCGGCGGGTGCCATGGAGAACCTCGGCTGCATCACCTTCCGCGACACTGCCCTACTCATCAATCCGGCCCTTGCCGCCCGCGCCGAGCTGGAACGGGTTGCCGACGTCGTGGCCCACGAAATGGCCCACATGTGGTTCGGCGACCTGGTCACGATGGGATGGTGGGAGGGGATCTGGCTCAACGAGGCATTCGCCACGTTCATGGAGACCCTCTGCGTCGATGCCTTCCGCCCGTCTTGGGACCGCTGGGTTGGCTTTGCCCCGTCGCGTGATGCCGCACTGGCCATTGACGGGGTGCACGCCACCAGACCCATTGAGTACCCGGTCGGGCCGCCTGAGGAAGCTGAGGGAATGTTCGACCTCTTGACTTACGAGAAGGGCTGCAGTGTCCTGCGCATGCTCGAGCAGCACCTCGGGGCCGACGTCTTCCAGGACGGCGTGCGCACGTATCTCAAGGCGCACGCCTACGGGAACACGGTGACCAATGATTTGTGGGACGCGCTGGAGGACGCCAGTGGCGCACCGGTGCGCGACGTCATGGACACCTTCATCCTCCAAGGTGGGCACCCTCTGGTCTCGCTGGACGGAGGAAAGCTCAGCCAACAGCCATTTGCGTTCGGCCCCCTGCCCGCCGGTGCAACATCCTCCATCGGCGACACCTGGAATGTGCCGGTCACCGTCCGGGCGCTGGCCGCAGGCGGGCAGCCCGGCGCACCGGCGCGCCACCTGGTGCTGGACAGCACGCCGGTGGAGATCGAAGAGGCCGGGCGGGGCCTGGCGGTCGTCAACGCCGGTGGATGGGGCGTCTTCAGGGTCGGCTACGAGGCCGAACATCGTCTGGCCCTGGCGGCACACCTGCCCGAGCTGACCCCGCTCGAGCGCTCCAACCTCCTGACCGACACGTGGGCCACCACCCTGGCCGGACACTCGACGCTGGAGGAATTCTTCCTGCTGGCATCTCGGCTCGGCCTCGAACCTGATCCCACCCCGTGGGCGCCGGTGGGCAGCGCACTCATCTTGTGCAATCGCATCGCATTGCAGAGGGACGGCGCCGCCCTGAGGGCCGCCGTGGCAGGGCTGATAGGGCCGCTGCAGGCGCATCTGGGATTTTCGGCACGGGCGGGCGAAGGTGACCGCACCCCGACCCTGCGGTCCCTGGCCATCCACCTCATGGGCACCATCGGCGCCGACCAAGGGATCCGGGCCGAGGCGGCGCGCCGGTTCGATTCCTCACCGATAGGCGGCGGTGAGGGTGACCCCATACCGGCCGACATTGAGGCGGCCACGTTGTCGGTGGTCGCCCAGCTGGACCGGCCCGGGGACTACGACGCCTTGTTGGAGCGCTATCGCAAGGCCGCCACGCCCCAGGAGGAGCTGCGCTCGCTCATCGCCTTGACCACCTTCCCCGACGTCGACCTCACGCTGCGGACCTTCGACATGGCGCTTTCCGAGGTGCGGAGCCAGAACGGCTTCATCGTGATCGGTGCCTCGCTGGCCAATCCGGTCGCCGGGCAGGCCATATGGGAGCGCATGACCGACTCGTGGGACCTCATGTTCGAGCGCTTCCCGAAGAACGCCCCGGCGCGCATGATTGAGTCGATCCCCGCCTTGTGCGCCGATGCTGATTTCGCGTCCGGTGTCGTCCGGTTCCTCCATGAACACCCCCTGGCTTCCGGTCCGCGCCGGGTGGCCCAGTCAATAGAGCGCCTGGGAGTCAACGTTGCCTTCGCGGCGCGCGAGCGCGACGGCCTGGGCGACTCCCTACGGGCGGCTATCCCTGCCCTTCGATCTTCCTGAGGCAAAGGCCGACGGTGCGATCCACGAAAGGGCGGATCTGCCAATCGACCCGGTCGCTCCGCCTGCCCAACGGTTAGCCCGGAGGCGTGAACATCGACGTCGTGGCGACGGTGTTCGTCGTCATCCTTCTCAGCGAACTGCCCGACAAGTCGATGATCGCCACTCTCGTGATGGGGAGCCGCTCCGACCCGCTCTTCGTGTGGATCGGATCTTCCGGAGCCTTCCTGGTGCACACGGTCGCGGCCGTCCTGGCCGGACGGTTGCTCCTGTTCCTGCCCCACACGGTGCTCCAGGCCATCGTCAGCGCGCTCTTCCTCGGTGGCGCCCTCTACCTGTTGCTGGTGCCCGAAAAGGCCGTGATCGACCAGGGCGAGAAGGAGGCCGAGTCCGAACGGGCAACCGGGGCCAGGTTGAAGGTCATGGCCACTGCGTTCGGCGTGATCCTCATAGGGGAGCTCGGCGATATCACCCAGCTCATGACGGTCAACCTGGTGGCCAAGTACGACGACGTGTTCTCCGTCGGCGTGGGAGCCGGACTGGCCTTCGTAGCCGACGCGGCTCTGGGTGCCTTCACGGGGAGGGCGTTGTTGCGGATCGTGCCCGTCCGCCGGATCCGTCTGGCCGGTGGCCTGGTCTTCCTCGGTTTCGCTGCCGTCACCCTCTACAATCTCGTGTCCCGATGACCGACACCCTCCCTCCCGATCCGGCAACGGACACAGACCGCATGCGATCGGTGATGCGCACGGCGCGACGCACGCGGGGCTTCATGCCCGACGACGAGGGGGAGGCGCTGCTCCTGGCGGCACTGCGCGCCGGGCGACGGGCCCCGGGTGACGCCGCACCACCGACCTTCGTGGAGATAGGTGCCTGGTGCGGCAAGTCCACGCTCTACCTGGGCGCGGCCGCACAGGCGACCGGCTGCGTCCTGTTCTCGGTCGACCACCATCGGGGGTCCGAGGAGAACCAACCCGGATGGGAGCACCATGAGGCAGACCTGGTGGACCCCGACGTGGGCCGCATCGACACCCTGCTGCACTGGCGCCGAGCAGTGACCGGTGCCGCACTGGAGGAGGTCGTGGTGGGCGTCGTCGGCGACTCGGCCACAGTGGCGGCCCGCTGGGACCGGCCCCTGGCCTTCTGCTTCATTGACGGCGGGCACGGAGAGGAACCGGCCTGGGCCGACTTCCGAGGCTGGGCGCCCCGGGTCGCATTGGGTGGGTGGCTGGCCATCCACGACGTCTTCCCCGATCCGGCGGACGGTGGCCGCCCTCCCTACGAGCTCTTCTGTGCCGCGCTCGAGTCGGAGGAGTTCGTCGAGGACGGTGCCTGCGGCAGCCTGCGGGTCCTGCGGCGGGTGGCACCGAGCGTCTCACGCCCTTCGTCGTAAAGCTCTTGGCCCATGACCGTACGGCACCGAAGCGGTGCTCCTGGCTTGGTCGAAAGTCAGGTGGTCCCGAGCCGGCGCATCGACCTCTGGTACAAACCGGGTGCCAGGGTACGGACGAACGGGGCAAGCAACGGGAGCTTTGCGGCATTGATGTCGACCTTCGACCCACCCATCCGTTCGGCGACCAGTGCGGCCACTCCGTCGGCCGTGCGCCGCACCATTCTCGGGGGAAGTGAGCCACCGTCGTCGGTGTCGGACAAGCCCATGGCCGTCGGCACCCAGCCCGGATAGAGGAGATGGACGCGCACCCCGCGGGGGGCAACCTCGTGGGCCACTGAGTCGGTGAAGGCTGAGACGGCGGCCTTCGACGCGGCATACGCGCCCTGTCGTGGCTCGGGGGCCCGGGCCGAGTCCGAGGAGACGTTGACCACGATCCCGGTCCCGCGCTGCACCATTCCCGGCAGCACCGCCAAGGTACCGGCGACCGTGCCGAAGAAGTTCACGTCGAAGACCTGGCGTACCGTTTCGTCGTCGCCATCGGATGCTCCCAGCATCAGATCGATGCCGGCATTGTTGATCAGGATGTCGATCCTCCCCCGCTCGTCCTCTATGCGGCCCAGGACGGCCCGGTAGGTCTCGGCATTCCCGACGTCACAGACTTCGGTGGCACTGGCCGGCGACCGCAGGGTCAGATCCGTCGCCAGTTCGTCGAGGAGACCCTGGCGGCGGGCCAATCCGATGACCGAGGCACCCCGTTCGGCCAGGGTCAGGGCCAGGGCGCGGCCGATGCCCGACGAGGCGCCGGTGACCACGGCCACCTGCCCGTCGTAGCGCCGGGGGATGCGACGGTTGCCGGGCACGGGGACAACCCTAGGTTCGGGAACGGGACGAATCCGACATCGTCATACCCGGGAGGACCGCCGGGGCACCTCGGTCGCCGTGCAGCCGGCGGCCGCGTCGCCGCCACAGTGCGGCTCGGCCAGGTCCAGTGCGGCAGGCAGGGATTCACCACGGAACAGGCCGGCCGCCGGTGTGGTGTTCGAGAGCGCATCGGCGGCCAGCACCATGGCGGCGAAGGTGTAGGTCGTGCGCTCGTTGTCCGGGAAGGTGATGTTCTCGGGGTAGACCATGCCCGTCCAGTAAGAGCCGTCGGGCAACCGGAGGTTCTGACCGGCCACGAAGAGATCGAGCGCATGACGGTCCATGCCGAGCGCATCGAGCGTGAGGACGCACTCGGCCGTCTCGGCGGCGGTGACCCAGTCTCCCGTCGAGACGCACCGCACTCCCAGCCCTTCCATGATAAAGGTCGACCAGCCCTCCGCCAGGCGGCGGCGTCCGGCTTCGCCCTCCAGCGCCCCGGAGAGCATCGGGTAGTACCAGTCCATGGCGAACTCCACCTTGGGGGCGAACGCCGCCGGGTGGTGGGCCACCGCGTGCCCCAGCCGCCCGGTGGCCAGCTCCCATTCCGGGCGGTCCTTGGCCAGGCACTCGGCCACCGCCACGGCGCAGCGCAAGGAGTGGTAGATCGATGACGAACCGGTCAGGAGCGCGTACTTCTCAGCCCGGCCAGCCGAGTCGAGCGACCACAGCACCGAGCCGTCGGGCTGCTGCCAACGCAGGATGAAGTCGATCCCCTTCTCAATGGAGGGCCAGAGCTCGCCCAGGAACTCGACATCGCCGGTGATGAGGTGGTGATGCCACGCGCCGGCGGCCAGGTAGGCGCACACATTCGTGTCGAGGCGTTGATCCTTGACCGCTGCACCCTGGTAGTAGTTGAACCAGCTGCCGTCGGGGAGCTGGCGGTCGGCCAGCCAGCGGTAGGCCTCCATGGCCTCCGAGGTCAGGCCACACACGGTCAGCGCCATGGCTGCCTCCACGTGGTTCCAGGGGTCGCAATGGCCACCTTCGAACCAGGGGATCATCCCGTCTGGGCATTGCACCTCGGCAATGGCGTGAGCTGTCCTCAGGACTTCGGAACTCGACAGGACGCCCGGCACTTCGGGAATCGTTCCTTCGTAGGAGCGGACGCGTTCGGTTGTCATGCTGCGGCACCTTGCTTCGGGGTCTTCGGCCCGCGGCGTCCGGGGACGCCGCGCGGCACGTTGGGCTTGGCATCGGACACACCGGCGACCGATTGCTCCGGCTTGGCCAGGTACAGCACCAGGCTCTTGCCGATGAGCGGATTCAGGACGCGGTCAGCCGCCCGGGTGACGAACGGCGCCTTGACGATGTCCCACACCAGGACCTTGTGGTAGGCCGCCACGGCGGGATGGTGGTCCCTGCTCGGGCCGACCAGGCAGCGGAGCCACCAGTAGGGTGAGTGCAGGCCATGGGCATGGTGGTGTCCCACCGGCACCAGCCCCGTCGAGCCCAGGCGCCGTTCCAGGGTGGATCGCCGGTAGATGCGCACGTGGCCACCCGGGGTGTCGTGGTACTCGTCGGAAAGGGCCCAGTTGATTGCTTCGGGCCCACAGCGGGGCACCGTCACCGCCATCGTCCCACCGGGTCGGAGGACCCGCGCCAGCTCGCTCATGGCGGCCACGTCGTCGGGTATGTGCTCAAGGACCTCGGAGGCGATGACCCGGTCGAAGGCCCCGTCGGGGAAGGGAAGAGCCAGGGCATCCCCCTGCACCGCCGTGGCGGGATGCTCGGGTGCCAGCTCCCCGGCTTCCACCATGGCGCCCAGCGTGCCCCGCACCTGCGCCACCTCCTCGGGGCCGGCATCGAGGGCGACCACCGAGGCGCCGCGCCGGGCCGCCTCGAAGGCATGCCTGCCGAACCCGCACCCGAGGTCCAGCAGGCGATCGCCCGGTCCGACTCCGAGCTTGTCGTAGTCAACGGTCAACACGATGCGTCGGCTCCTGATGCAGCCGTTCCGACCCCGGCGAATGCCTCCGCCGGCGCGCCGGGAAGTGGCACCCCCTCCAGGAGGGCCCGGTAACAGGCTGCGGTGCCCGCCGCGGTCACCTGCCAGGTGAAGCGGCTGACCACCCGCTGCCGTCCCGCCGCCCCCAGGCGGGCTCGCAACTCGGGGTCGTCCAGCAGACGACCGATGGCGCCGGCCAGGGCACCCGGATCGTCGGGCGGAACCAGCAGGCCGGTCTCCCCGTCGGTGCCCACCACCTCGGGAAGGGCGCCACCGGTGGTCGCCACCACCGCCACCCCGCAAGACATCGCCTCAATGGCGGGAAGTGAGAAGCCCTCGTAGAGCGAAGGGACCACGGCCACCTCTGCTTCGCCGTACAGACGAGCCAGGGATTCGTCACTCATTCCACTCGCGCAATGGACGACGTCGGCCAGGCCGAGGCGGGCGATGGCCTTGTCCACCCGCCCACCCTCATTGGGACGGCCGATGACGGTCAGCTCGACGTCGCGCTCGGTTCGCAACTTGGCGACCGCTTCGAGCAGCGGTACCAGCCCCTTCATGGGTACGTCGCTCGATGATGTGACCATGATGCGCCCCGGGATCGGCCTGACATCCTCAATGGGGCGGAACACCGTGTGATCGACGCCCACGGGGACGACGGTCATGCGTTCGGGCGACACCTGCATCTGTGCCGAAATGTCCGTTCGTGAGTTCTGTGACACCGTCACGACCGCCGGCAAGGCCCGGGCGACACGGACCTGCATGCCGAGAAAGCCGAACCAGCGGCGCGTGGTGATGCGCTGCCACGGGTTCGTCGTGTGGGAGAGGGCCAGCTGCCGGTCCACGGTGATCGGATGGTGCAGGGTGGTCAGCAGGGGCCAGCCGTCCTCCACCATGCCCAGCATCCCGGTACCCAGGCACTGGTTGTCGTGCACGACATCGAAGTCGCCCCTCCGCTGGGCCAGGAGCAGGCGGGCTCGGCGGGAGAAGGCACGCGGCTCACCGAAACCGGCCGTGCACATGACGCCGAATTCCAACCAGTCCTCGCGGCTGTGGAACTCCCGAGGGTGCGGGACCCGGAACGGGTCAGGGTCGCGATACAGATCCAGACCAGGTATGGGGGTGAAGCCGACTCCCGCATCGAGCTCGGGCCACGGCGGTCCGGCGAAGACCTCCACCGAATGACCCAGAGCGACCAGTTCCCGGGTCAGGTGACGGGTATAGACCCCCTGGCCGCCACAGCGGGGATTGCCACGGTAGATGAGGAAGGCCACCCGTAGGCCACCCGGTCCCGGCGGTGCGGCCTCAGTGCGCGAGGGGATCTCAATGTGGCGGGAGCGTTCCCAGGACTCCCTGGTTTCGATCCACTTCTGGCGCGGCGTTTTAGGCACAGGGTGATCCGACACGTCCAGGCATGGCCGCATAGCCTCCCCGAACCCCCTGGTCCGGCGCAAACGATCCCCACTCCCGTGCCCAGAAAGGCATGCTCCGGGGCCCGCCACAGGCAGGACCCCCCGAAAGGGCTCCGCCACGGGGCTCCCTACTTGTGCAGGCCGAGCTGCACCGCCTTGACGCCGAGCAGGATCACCGCCACCACGAGATAGGCGCGCAGCAGGTACATCCCGGCCAGCCTGCCGCGGGACCACTTCGGGCGATCAAGAAGGCTCAGGGACGGCATCCGCCACGACTCTCGGCCCTCGGTGGAGATGATCCGGGCGGGCCGTGGATGCTTCAGCCTCCCCCACACGAAGAACCCACCGGTCACGGCGTACCCGGCAATGAGCGCAGAGGCAAGGACCGCAACGAGCTTGGTGACATTGATGTGCGGAAACATCGTGGTTGCCATGAGGATGAGGGACATCACGAGGAGGATTGAGACGATGACTGCGGAAATGATGTTGAGCCAGGTCCTGTTGACCCAGGGACCGAGCACCGCCTTGTCGTTGCAGAGCAGGAGCAGGAACACGGTGGCGCTCGGTAGCAGCACGCCGGCCAGCGCTTGCACGCCGGTGGTGATCACGCCGAGAGGTGCGCCCGGAATGAGTATGAGCCCGGCGGCAGCCACCACCATTCCGGAAAACGTGCCGTAGAAGAGCTTGGCCTCGCGCCACGAGCGGTGCAGCGAATGCCGGGCACCGAAGACATCGCCGAAGGCATACGACGTGGACAGGGTGACGGCGGCTGCGCCGATGATCGACGCGTTCAAGAGGATGATGGCGAAGATGGCTCCCGTCCCGTGCCCCACGTATTTCTCGAAGCCACGGGCGACACCGAGGGCGTCGGTAAAGCCACCGGAGATCCTCGTATGCGCGAAGGCGGCGGCGGGCACTGCCATGAGCACCGCCGCGGCGAAGACAACGACCAACGAACCGATGTAGGTGTCCACCCGCTCGTAGTTGAGCCAGCGTGGGGTGATCCGCTTGTCGATGATGTTGGACTGCTGGAAGAACAGCTGCCAAGGGGCCACCGTCGTGCCCACGATGGCGATGATGAGGAGTACCGAGGTGGAGTTGAATCCGCCTCTCACCCCGGGGACCGTCAGGCCATGGAGGAATGGCCCGGACCTCGGGTGGCTGAAGATGGCCAAGGGGATCACCAGGAAGTTGGCGATGATGAAGACGTACATGAACCGTTCCCAGCTCCGGAAGCTGCCCGAGGCCGTCATGAGGATAAGGGCGACTGCGGCAATGGGGACGGCGACATACTCGCTGATGCTGAAGTACTCGAGCGCCAGGCTGATCCCGATGAACTCGGTGGCTATCGTCAGGAAGTTCAGTATGAACAGGTCGCCCACGGAGAACGCCCCCCAGAACTTGCCGAACCGCTCAATGATCAGCCTGGCGTGGCCGACTCCGGTAACCGCCCCGAGACGCACGACCATCTCCTGATTGACGATCAAGACCGGGATGAGCAACGGGAGCGTCCACAGGAGCGTGAGACCGAAGTTCTGTCCGGCCTGAGCGTAGGTGGAAACCCCACCGGCATCGTTGTCTCCCACCATGACGATGAGCCCTGGCCCCATGATGGCAAGCAGGACCAACAGGCGTGCCCGCCATGATCGGCGCCTTTCGGTGTCGTGTTGTCGAATCGTCCCGAAGGCACCCCGGATGTCGCCCATGTGGGCGTCATCGAGTCCGGCCATCTGCTCACCTCCCTGCCATAGTGACTTGCGTGCCAGCGACGACTCGAACGCACACGATCACTCGACCAGGGCATTCGGGTGGCCCGTGCCTAGGGCGATGACGTCCTTCGCATCAATCTGGTGTCTGACTGCGAGCGCTCAGCGCTCCTCCTTCGTAGGCGCCACATGAAGTTCAATCCACCGTCCCCGTGTCCGGTGGATACCGGGTGGAGGCGGAATACTCCTTGTTGGCGGACACCTGCCCGGCGGGGCCTGTGTCCGCCGCCTTCACCGATCTCCCGCTGGCTCCTGCCTGGCGAGGTCGGCAGCCCAGGGTCTTCGTTCCCGTCGCATTGTCTAACCCTCCGAGGACGTGGTGCCGAAATCACGGCGCCACCCGCTCGGGAGCATCAGCTCGATCACGTCGTCGATGGTCACCACGCCCAGGATCTTGCCGTGCTCGGGGTCCATCACGGGCGCCACGGTCAGGTTGAAGTCCGACATCTTTCGCACAATGGCCCCGACGTCCCAGTCCGCGTGCACGTGAGGAGGATCGGCCGTGATCACCGAGGCAAGGCTCGCCGTCGGGTCGGCTTGAATCAGGCGGACGGACGAGGCCGCCCCGGTGACCCGGCCCCCGTCATCGGTGGCGAAGACGACGTGGATGGCCTCGTGGGGGGCTGAGCTCTCCCGAATGGCATTGAGGGCGCCCGAGACCGGCGTGTCGGCCGGCAGGCAGATGAAGTCGGGGCTCATGAGACCCCCGGCGGTCTCAGGGTTGTAGCTGAGAAGCGAGCGGACCTTCCTTTGCTGGGGCTCGGGAAGCAAATTGAGGATCGGCAGGCGCCGCTCCTGGTCGACCTCGACGATGAGATCGGCGGCATCGTCGGGTGCCATGGAGGCGAGCAATCGGGCGGCTTCGGCATCAGATCGGCTCTGCAGGAACTCCAGTTGGTGTTCGGTGTCCAACTCCTCGAACACGTCGGCCTCGAGCTCGCGGTCCTCGCCGACGGCCTCAATGATCTCCTCGCCCTCGTCATGGGACGCCGCCTCCACGAGGTCGGCGATCTGGGCGGGATGCAACTTCTTGAGCTTTCGATAGGGAATGCGGAGGCGGGCAGAGGGGACGTGGGCCACAAACGGCTCCACGCTGGCCCAGTCAATGACCGACCCCCCATTCGATCGCCAGCGCAGGCCCCTGGGGAGGAGGCGGCGCATCGAAGGTCGGCTCGAAGGGTCTACGCCGATCACTTCCCAGTTTTCGTCGACCTTGGCCAGTTCGATCTCATTGGCCCGGACTAGCCGACCGCCGACAAAGTTGATCAGGTGCCGGGCCAGGAGGTCCTGGGCCAGGAGCAACTCACCCGGTCGGCGCTCGAACCGGCGCAGATCGACCCGCAGGCCCTCGAAGCGCACCCGGCCGGCTTCGAAGTTGGCGACCTTGCGGATGGGGACGAAGAGATCGCGTCCCTCGATCTTGACCACGAGGCCGACGATGGGTGGGTGCGGGTTCTCCCCCACCCGGGCGATCAGGTCCTGAACGCGGCCCAACCGATCACCCGACCCGTCGACCATCGGGCATTTGACGACATTCGAGAGATGCATCACTTGAATTTCGGTCCCGGTTGCCGTTTCTTGGGCCGTCATGATGACCCAACCGTAGCTCTTCACCGAAGCCGGTCCTGGTGAAGTCCGACGCCATCGGTCGGGATAACCGCAGCAAAGGGGAGCGGCTCCTGCGGCCGGCCCGCAGCTCTTGCGAGCGTTCTTACCTGGCGCGCTCCGGGCGGGCCGGTCGTGGCCCGTCACCATGCCAACTTGCCCACCAGCTCTTTGAGGACGGTGTCCTGGGCCAGCAGATGCTCCTGGATCTTCACCGCTTCGTGGAGCACGGCGTCGGCGTCCTTGTAGGTGGCTTCCGCCCTCTTGTCGGCCGCGGCCGACAAGATGTTCTGGCCCACAATGATGACCGACAGCAGGACCAGCTGGAGGAAGGTCTGGGAGATCCAGGAGACAAGGACCACCGGGCTGCCGGGTCCTGCCGCCGTCTCGTCAAGTTTGTTCCTCGTCCGGTGGTGGGGGACGTAGTGGTAGTTGGTCAGTTCGGCCATGAAGGCGCTCTTCACGAGGTCATCGTTGAATCAGTCGGGGATACGGGGGCTGGCCCCATATTCTCAACCCTGGCCCGGCCTTGGTGGCGTTACAGCAAGCCCGTGCCGATGGCCAGCCCCACCAGGGCCAGGACGGCACCGCCCGCCAACTCGCTGCGCTGACCCAGAGGCCCCTTCAATCGGCTCCCGACCTCAAGCCCGAGCAGTGAGAGCGCAACACTCACGGCGCCGATGGTGACCGCAGCCACCAGCAGGCCGACGTGATAGGTGCCGAGGGCGACGCCGACCACCAGGTTGTCGATGCTCAGCGCGGCACCGATGAGCACCAGGCGCCTCACGCCGGGATCCGGGGCCCGGTCCGTGCTCTTCTCGCCCAAGAGTTCGGACACCACGGCGTAGACGCCGGCGATTCCGAGCAATGCACCACCGATCGGTCTGGCAGCGCCCCCGAGGTCATGGGCGACCGAGTGGCCCAGCAGCAGGCCGACCAGCGGCATGGTCGCCTCAAACACCCCGAAGATGAGCGCGATCCGTAGGCGCAGCTTCCTGTCCACCCCGGAGACGCCGAGGGCGGTTGATGCCCCGAAATTGTCGAGCCCCACCGACAAGGCAACCAGGAGGAGCGCGAGCACTGTGGCCAACGTAATCGCCTGCTCACGCGCCGTTTCCCGGGGCCATCGATTCCTCGGCGGTCGCTCCCATCGCCAGCCCGCGGGTACCGTGCTGTACGTGGACCTGACCTACCCTCCGGATGCCGAGGAGTTCCGTGGCGTGATCAGCGCCTGGTTGCGGGAGAACCTCCCCGCGGGCTGGGGGGAGCCGGGCTTTTCCATGACCCCGGAGGTACGCAAGGCCTTCAATGAGGAATGGACCGCCAAGCTCTTCTCCGGCGGGTGGATCTGCGCCAGCTGGCCCACCGAATACGGAGGAAAGGGCCTGACCCTCCTCCAACAGGTGGTGCTCAATGAGGAGTTCGCCCGGGCCGGCGCGCCACTGCGCGCCGACTTCTTCGGTGACACCCTGGTGGGCCCGACAATTCTGCAATGGGGCACCGAGGAGCAGAAGAAGCAATTCATACCCGGGATCCTGAAGGGTGAGATATCGTGGTGCCAGGGTTTCAGCGAGCCTGACGCCGGATCCGACCTGGCCGGGCTCAAGACGAGGGCGGAGGCCGACGGTGACGAGTGGGTCATCAACGGTCAGAAGGTGTGGACGACGCAGGCGCAATTCGCCGACTACATCTTCCTGCTGGCACGCACCGATCCCGAGGCGCCCAAGCACGCCGGCATTTCCTACCTGCTCGTTCCCATGAAGCAGTCGGGTGTCGAGGTCCGACCCATTGAACAGGTCGACGGGTCAGCCGAATTCAACGAAGTCTTCTTCACCGACGTCCGGTGCCCAAAGGAGAACGTGATCGGCGGGGTCAACAACGGATGGAAGGTGGCCATGACCACTCTGGGGTTCGAGCGAGGCACCTCGTCGACCACCGGTCACCGGCGTTTCCAGAAGGAGTTCGACGAAATCCTCCATCTGGCCCGGGAGCGCGGTGCCACCGGTGATCCGCTCACGCGCCAGCGCCTGGCCAGGTCCTGGTCGAAGATAAAGATCATGCAGATCAATGGCTACCGGACCTTGACCGATGTCCTCAACGGCACCCACACCACGGCGGCGCTTGGGGCCTGCAACAAGATGTTCTGGTCCGAGGCCCATCAGGAGACCATGTTGCTGGCCATGGACATCTTGGGCATGGAGGGCCAAATCCTTCAGGGCGAGTTCGGTGGGGAGGCCATGCTGCCTGGCGCGCGACGGGCCCGAGCGGGGTACCCCGTCAACAACCTGCAGTCGCTCTTCTTCTTCTCCCGCTCAGAGACCATTTGGGGTGGCGCGGCCGAGATCCAGCGCAACATCGTCGGGGAGCGCGTGCTTGGGCTCCCCAAGGAGCCCAAGCACGCCTGAAAGTCCGGGCTTCTGCGCGTCCTACACCGTCCGCCGCATCAGGTTGATCCCGGGCGTAGGGGTGAGGAGCGGGATCACATTCGTTTCCTCGCCGGGAACCAGCAGCACGTCCCCTCCCGCGTGCTCGCCCGGGGCTCCCGATTCGGCCCGCTGCCTTTTGGCCAGGAAGAACAGCGGGATGCTGGCCAACAGCGTGGCCACCCCGCCGACGATGAGGGAGATGCGAGGGTTGGTGGTGTCGCTGATGTACCCGAGCAGGGGCGCCCCGATCGGTGTGCTGCCCAGGAAGGCGATGGCGTTGAGGGACATCACCCTTCCCCGCATTGAGGGATCGGCCCGCAGCTGCAACGTGGCGTTGTTGGTGGCGATGAAGGAGATGCTGGCCGCCCCCATCGGCACCAGGAGGACGATGGCGGCCGTCTCGGTCGGCATGAGGGCGACGGCCAGGATGGAGCCGCCGAAGAACAGCCCGATGATGGCCAAGAGGTGGGTGGAGGGACGGCTGCGATGTGCAGTGAAGAGGCCGCCCATGACCGCCCCGGCGCCCATAGCGGCGAGAAAGGTGCTGTAGACCCCGGCACCCCCGTGAAAGGTGAACTTGGCCAGAAGGGGAAGCGTCACCGTGAAGTTGAAAGCGAAGACGCCGATGACCGCCATGGAGATCAGGGGGATCCTCAGGTCAGGGGTGACCCAGACATAGCGCAGGCCCTCGCGCACCTGGCCCTTGGCCCGGGTCACGCCCGGCCGCCTCTGCAGGTCCGAGGCCCGCATGAGGGAGAGGGCGATGATCACGGCCAGGTAGGTGGCGGCGTTGACCATGAAGCACATGGCCAGACCCAGGGTCAGGATGAGCACCCCGCCGATGGCCGGCCCGATCACCCGGGCCGAGTTCATCAGCACGCTGTTGAGGCTCACCGCGTTGGGGAGCAAGTCGAGCCCCACTAATTCGGAAACAAACGTCTGGCGGGCCGGATTGTCGAAGAGGTTGACGATGCCGAGCCCGGCGGCGAGTAGGTACACCTCCCATAAGCGAGTGGAATCGGTGATCACGAGCAAGCCGAGGGCCAGCGCCAGGAAAGCGGCCGTGGTCTGGGTGGCATAAAGGACCTTGCGCTTGTCCAGGCGGTCGGCGATGAGGCCGCCGAACGGTCCCAACAGCAGCAAAGGCAGGAACTGGAGCCCGGTGGCGATGGCGACATCGACTCCGGACCCGTGAAGCCGGTAGAGGATGAGATAGGTCTGCGCCACCATCTGCATCCAAGTGCCGGAGACGGAAATGACCTGGCCGGTGAAGTAGAGGCGGTAGTTCCGCACGGAAAGGGCACGGAAGGTGCGCCGCCGGGCCTCGCCGATCCGGCTCATGGCTCCCTCAATAGATGCTCCAGCAGGGCGACGAGATCGGCGGCACACCTCTGCTCGTCGGGGCTCAGCTCGCCCAGCCGGCGCACCAGGAAGGCATTCTTCAGGGTACGGATCCGTTCGAGCGCCCGCGTCCCGGCGGGGGTGACGCGCACCCTCGCGCTGCGGCGATCGGCGACATCAGTGGCACGGGTGACCATGCCGGCGTCAGCCAGGCTGGCCACGATCCTCGTCATGGTCGGCGGTTGCACCTGCTCAATGGAAGCCAGCTCGCCCAGGGTCGGGCTTCCGATGCGGGCGACCGAGCCGAGTGCGGAAGCTTGGGCGGGGGACAGTCCGGCCAGCGACTGTTGGCGCAGCCGTCGCTGCAGGCGGTTGACCGCCAGACGCAGCCGGCCGGCCAGCTCCTGGTTCACGAGGGTGGCGGCAGGCACGGGTGGCCCTGCGCTGGTCGTCCTCGGCACCGGTGGCATGCCCCCAGTATAGTTAGTTTTGCTAACTAATGAGCCGGTCCAGCGCCGGAAGTCCCCTTCGCTTGGTCAGCCCTGTTCTCGGCGAAGGTTCGGAGATTCACACTCCGATGACTTCGACAAGCCCTTGGAGGGCCCCGAAGTCCTCCTCGTTGCGGGTGTACAGAGGGAGTCCGGCTGCGCATGCCGTGGCCGCGATGAGGAGATCAACCACCCGAGCCCCTCGCGCCTTTCGCCCAGAGGAGACGACGGCCGAGTAGATCCTCCCGTACGCACGGGGTGCTACAAGGAACGAGCGGTGCCACCTTCCGGGGCCCAGACCATCAGAAGATCGGACTCAGAATTTCGGGACGTAGCCTCCGCTGCCGAGCGAGGAGCTCTCGTCCATGCTGAGCGAATCGTCGAGCCCTCCGACCACCTCGGTGACCCAGGGGAGGCGGTCACGAAGGATCCGCTCGACGCCGCCCGAGAGGGTGGCGGAACTCACGGCGCACGAGCTGCAGGCGCCCTGGAGCTGGACCTCGATCACCCCGCGCTCCACATCAGCCCTGATCAGGACCAGATCCCCCCCATCGGCCTGGACCGCCGGGCGCATAAGATCGATGATGCCCTGAAGCTTGCTCAGGCGCTCGGCTCGCTCGGCATCGCCGAGTTCGATCTGGGTATCGGGCACCCCTCCATTCTGCCGTGCCGGGAGGCGGGCGTGACCGCAGTGGACCGCCGTGCGGTCAGGTGAGCCCCACGGGCACAGTTGCGGCACCCTGGACGACCGGGTTGCGCAGTTCGCCAATGCCCTCGATCTCAATGCGGACCACATCACCGTCGGACAGGAACCGGGGCGGCTGGAACGCCGCCCCGACGCCGGCCGGGGTCCCGGTGGCGATGACGGTGCCCGGCTCCAGCGGAAAGGCGGTGGTCAGGTACTCAATCATTTCGCTGCAGCCGAAGATGAGGTCGGCCGTGGTCGAGTCCTGGCGCAGCTCGTCGTTGACCCAGGTGCGGATGGCCAGGTCGGAGGGATCTCCCAGCTCGTCGGGAGTGACCATTTCGGGACCGCACGGCGCATGGGAGTCGAACGACTTCCCCATGGTGAACGTCGGCGTGCGCCATTGCCAGTCGCGGGCGCTCACGTCATTGATGATGGTGAATCCGGCCACCACCTCCAGAGCCCGGGCGGCCGGAACGTGCTGGCATCGGGGCCCGATGATGAGAGCCAGCTCGCCCTCGTAGTCGACCATGGACGAGACGGTGGGCAGCACTATGGGGTCACCGGGCCCGGCGATCGACGTCCGCTGCTTGTTGAACCAGTACTGGTACTCCGGCGGCTCACGCCCAATTTCGGCCACGTGGGCCCGGTAGTTCATGCCGATGGCAAGGATGGCGGGGGGACGGGGCACCGGGGCATGGCGGCGCACCGTGCCGAGCGGATGGCGGGCCGCCCGGCCCGAATATGCAGCCCGGACCTGCTCCAGTCCTGCAGGACCGAGGGCAAGGAGCGCCGCCATCGACCCCGGAAGGCCGGTGACGGGGTCGCTCAGATCGACGATCTCGTCGCCGATGATGAGGCCCGGGCGCGCCACCCCAACCGATGCACCACCGGGAATGGAGAAACTGGCCAGTCGCATCGACTCTCCCTCCGGTCGGCGAAGTCGGGACTCCCATGTTGCCCGATCAGGGCAAGCAGGCGCGCAAGGCGTAGAGAGCGCGCCGGCCCCAGGTCGCCCCCACCTCGCTCCAACGGCCGGGGTGATCGACCACCTCGTCGGCCTCAGCCCACAGCTCGTCCTCGACCGGGCCCAGCCGCTCCCGTATGGCGTGGATGGCCTCAGGGTCGGCCTCCACCACGTGGCGCAGGGTCTCGGCGGCCCGCCACATCTCCTCGCCTGAGACCTCCAGGGGGATGAACGGCGGCGGGCCGGCAGCCGAGCGCGGGAAGGCGGGCACGTAAATGCTGACGCACGGGCTGCCCGGCGCCACGAAGGCGCGCAATGGAGCGCCAGCGGCGAGGTCGGTGGGCAGCACGGCGATGAGGGAGGCCGCGGTGACACTCAGGTCGCGCACGTGCATGCAGACGCTGACGCCGCGGAAGTCCGGCTGCAGCTCGGTCGGCGGCGGGTCGACGCTGCCGCGCACCCCGGGCGCGCCCCAGGGCCCGTGACCGTGATCGCGCAGGTGGGCGGCGGTGGCTGCGGGGGTGAGGCCGCCTTGGGGAAGGGAGTCCAGGAAGCGGCGGCTGGCCCCCAGGCGGACATCGGCGTAGCCCGTGTGCTCGCTGTGGTCGCGGTAGCGGTCGAAGTCGTCACCCTCCCTCAGGCTGTCCGAGGCGCGCGTCCAATCGGTCGTGAGCGTGTGGCGATTGGAGATGGCGGTGCCGGCAGGGAAGGGAGCGGCGGCGTAGTCGGTGCCGGACGTATCGAGGATGATGACGTGGGCCGGGTCGGCGATGAGGAACGATGAGTCGTAGGCCTCGTGGTGCACGGCGTCGGCGATCCCGCCCTGACCGTGTGTGGCGAGCAGTCCCGTAATGACCTCAAGCGCCTCGTCCGCCGTGCGGGCGCGCTCGAGGCCGAGCCGCACCAGGTCCATGCCGATCAGGGCGGGCTGGGCAGCCCCGGCGTCATGGGTGGTGCTGACCCGCTCATTGCCGATGGCCAGACCGTGCTCGTTGATGCCGTGCTCGGCGCCCCAGAGCCAGGTGGGGCAGGAGAGGAGGGTGGCGTGCGCTCCTGTGTCCCCGATGGAGAGGTACTGCGTGCGCAGCGTGCATCCTGCCGAGGCGCGCCGCCCGAAGGGCACAGCAACCTGCACCTCGCCCGGCGGGCGGTCCGAATTCTTGGCGAACACCATTCCGCCGGACCCCGGTGCACACAACGTGTCACACATTCTCGCAGTGTACGGAGCCTGGCTAGGGTGAGGCTGTGCAACCACGCGCCGTGCTCCAAGTTGACGACATCGACCTGTCCGACATCGCCTTTTGGGCCCGTCCCTGGGACGAGCGTGAGGGTGCCTTCCAGACGCTGCGCCAGGAGCGGCCGATGGCGTTCTTCGACGAGCCGGAGATCCCCGAGGCGCTGACGTACGTCATCCCCAAGGGTGCGGGCTACCGCGCCCTGACCCGGCACGCCCACGTGGTAGAGGCCAGCCGGCACCCCGAGATCTACCAGTCGGCTCGTGGTGCCACCAGCATTGTGGACATGCCCGAGGAGATGCTGGAGTTCTTCGGCTCAATGATCAACATGGACAACCCGCGCCACGCCCGGCTGCGCCGCATCGTCTCGGCCGCCTTCAACCCGCGCATGATCAAGAGCATTGAGGACCGGATCGAGTTCGTGGCCAACGACGTCATCAACCGGGTGGCCGACAAGGGTGGATGCGACTTCGTGGTCGACGTGGCGGCCCGGCTCCCGTTGGAGATCATCTGCGACATGATGGGTATCGGGGCGGCCGATTACGACACCGTGTTCCACGCCTCCAACGTGATCCTGAGCAGCGGCGACCCCGAGTACATACCCGAGGGCGCCGATCCGATGCTGGCCTTCATGACGGCGGCGCAGGACCTCAACCTGCTCATGACCGACCTGGCCGCCTTCAGGACGGGCCAGCCGACCGAGGACGTGACCTCGGCCCTGATCAACACCAACATTGACGGTGAAGCGTTGACTTCGGCCGAAGTGGCCTCCTTCTTCATCCTGCTGGTCGTGGCCGGGAACGAGACCACCCGCAACGCCATCAGCCACGGCCTGCTGGCCCTGACCGAGCATCCCGACCAGCGGGCACTCTGGCTGGCGGACCCGGCAGGCATCGCCGCCACCGGTGTCGACGAGATCGTGCGCTGGGGCTCCCCCGTCATCTGGATGCGGCGCACGGTGGCGCAGGACACGCTCCTCGGAGACGAAGAGCTCCACCAGGGCGACAAGGTCATCATGTTCTACAACTCGGCCAACCGGGACGAGGACGTCTTCAAGGATCCCTTCACCTTCGACGTGCGCCGCAGCCCCAACCCGCACATCGGGTTCGGAGCCGCCGGGCCACACTTCTGCCTGGGGGCGCACCTGGCCCGCCAGGAGATCGACGTGATGTTCCGCCAGCTCTTCGAGCGCCTGCCGGACATTGCCAGCTCCGGCGAGCCCGACCGGTTACTCTCACCCTTCATCAACGGGATCAAGCACCTCGACTGCACCTTCACCCCGGTGGCTGTCGCACGCTGACGCTCTGGCGGCACTTGCTGCGTCGTGCCGACCACCTGCAGCGGCGGACGCCGCCCATCGCGGTGACGGTGGCCGTGTTCAAGAAGTACGGCGACGATCGTGGCGGCTCCCTGGCGGCGCTCATCACCTTCTACGGTTTCCTGGCCGTCTTCCCGCTCCTCCTCTTGCTGATCACGATCGTCGGCCTGGTGGTCGGCACCAACAGCCACGCCGAGGAGCGGATCGTCAACTCGGCCCTCTCCGAGTTCCCCGTGATCGGCGACAAGTTGCGCCAGAGCATCTCGGCGCTGCACCGGGCGACCCCGCTGGCGTTCGTGGTCAGCGCACTGGGCCTGCTCTGGGGCTCCCTGGGGGTGACCAATCACATTCAGCGAGCCAGCGAGACGATGTGGGGCGTCCCCCGCCACCAGGAAGCCCCACTCTTGCGGCGTGCCCTGCGCGGCCTCATGCTGCTTGGCACCATCGGCGCCGCGGTGGTGGGCAGCGCAGTGCTGGCCGGGATGTCGACCATCGGGGGTGGCCGGCTCAGCGCCTACCCAGCGGCCTACTGGACCTTCACCCTGCTGGGCGCCGCCGTGGTCAACCTGGCGGCGTACCTGGTGGCGCTGCACGTACTGGCGCCCGCCGGGACGAGGTGGCGGAGCGTGCTCCCAGGCGCCCTCATCGGGGGGATCGGGTGGACGGCGCTGGAAGCTCTGGGCGGTGTGCTGGTGAGCCACGCTCTCCGCCACACCAGCCAGCTCTACGGATTCTTCGCCACCGTGCTGGGCCTGGTGTTCTGGCTGTCCCTCGGCTCGCAGCTCTTCGTCTACGCCGGTGAGGCCAATGTGGTGCTGGCCCGCCATCTGTGGCCCCGTCCTCTGGAGGGTCCGCCAGCAGATGCTGCGGGTGGACGGGTTGATCAGACGCCGGTGGCAGATGCAGGAGGGGCGCCGGCGAACTCCTGAAAGGCGGCCAGGGCGCGTGGCCCCCACACGGTGCCCGGTCCCCCGTTCAAGGAGATGGCCACACCGATCATTTCGGCGACCTCCTCGGCGGTGGCTCCCTGCCGGGCGGCGCCGCGGGCGTGCGCCGCAATGCAGCCGTCGCATTCCCGGGTGATGGAGATGGACAGGGCGATCAACTCCTTCACCTTGGCCGAGAGGGCACCCTCGGCCATGGTGGCGGTGTGCAGGGCACCGAAGCCGGCCATGACGTCGGGGATGGCCGCCCCGAGCTCGCGGTAAGGGGTGCGGAGGTCCGCTTGCACCTGATGAAAATGCTCCATGAACCATGGTGGCACGTCAGGTGGCGGCGCGCCCGACGGCTCAGCCTGAGCCGCCTCCCCGGGGCCCCCGGGTACGGACCTCCTCGACCGCCGTCATGGCGTCGCGGAGCGCTGCAATCCAGTCCGACTCGTGTTGCGCGACCAGACGGACACACCAGGACAGCGCCTCACTGCGGCTTCGGGCCACACCGGCGTCGATCAGTGTCTGGAGCACGAGACGATCCTCCATGCGGAGCCGGGTCATGACGGGCACGCCGGCGGTGGTGAACAGCAGGCGCGAACCCCCGCACACGGCGCCCCAGGAGACGGTGCGCCCGAAGGCAGGCTGCGCCTCCTCGGCCACCCGCATCCGGGAACCCCGGCTCTCCTCCCGGAAGCCACTGATGCGCGCCTGCTCGGCCACGCTGACCTCGTCCGGACCGGCACCCTCGGGCAGCTGCGGCGGGGGGAGGGTCCCCACCACCTGAATTTCGTCGCCGTCGATCTCAATGGCAGCGGGCCCGGCG
>Ga0307373_10002142_pt1 | contig 35984 bp, 34 predicted proteins | sample OX2MG_FD_202534 | JGI IMG/M metagenome (GOLD analysis project Ga0307373, IMG submission 202534) | Soil microbial communities from Risofladan, Vaasa, Finland - OX-2 | ecosystem: Environmental > Terrestrial > Soil > Coastal area > Acid sulfate soil | place: Finland: Risofladan, Vaasa | collected...
GATCGTGCACGACTGCTGGGCCTCCTACCTGTCCTATGAGCACTGTCGCCATGGGCTCTGTGGCGCGCACCTGTTGCGCGAGCTGACCTTCATCGTCGAGTCCAACGGCTACGCCTGGGCCGGCAACCTGAAGCGGCTTGTGCAACAGACCTGCGCCCGTGTGTCCAAGCGCAAGCGCAAACGGCTCACCCCGCGCGAGTACGTGCGTCTCTTGAGAAAACGTTCTGTAATTCATTGTTTTCTTTGCGAACACCTTCCACCGCTTGCGGGGGTTGGAATGCTCAGAAGCACTACCGCAACATCCTCACCCGTGGCGAGCGCGAACTGCCGCCCATCCCTGCAAAGCACAATGGCAAGCGCGGCAGAGTCGCAAAAACCGATGCTCATAACCTCTGGGAGCGCCTGAAAGAACACGAAACCGCCGTGCTGCTGTTCGCCCGAGATCCTCACGTCCCCTTCACCAATCATCGCGCCGAGCGCGACCTGCGCATGAGCAAGGTTAAGGAGAAAGTCTCCGGCTGCTTCCGCAAGGCCGAGTTCGCCCAAGCCTACTGCCGCATCTCCAGCTACCTGCAGACCATAGCCAACCGCGCCGTCAACCCCCTGGTTGCTATCCAAATGGCTCTCTCCGGTCAGCTGTACGCAGAGGCGGGTGTAGTTACGATGTTTGCTTGCTGCAATGTCGGCTGATACCCGGTCGACCAGAAGTCTCCGCTCGCAACGTCGCGCAGGTAACAGAAGGCGCCCCAGTTGTCGCAGACGGCATCTTCGCACCAACGCGTGACTGCGAGGCTGTTCCAGCGGCTGTAGCCGCCGCCGGCGCTTGTGATCATCACGTGGTATCTGCCATTCGACAGCAACTGGACTTCCAGTGTCGGCGAGTGCGGGCTGTCGAATATGCGTTGCGGCGCCATCAGATCGGCGCGCGGTAGCTGCAGAACTCGTGGTCCTCACGGTAGCCGCCTTGACCCGCGCCGAGATCGGAAAAATCGTGCACGAACTCGATCGCCGCGATCCACTTGACCATCTTGAACCCTATTCCGTTCTCGCAGCGCAGCCGCAACGGCGCCCCATGCAGCACGCTGACCGGCGCTCCGTTCATCTCGTAAGCGAGGATCGTCAATTCGTGACGTAATTGGGACAAACGGTGTACGTCGTAATAGCGCCCGCCGTCGTCGCCATCGGCCAAGGAATAGAACACCGCGTAGCGGGCATCCGCCGTCGGCTTCACCAGATCGAGGATGTGACGCATCGGAACGCCACCCCATTTGGCGACGCCGGACCATCCCTGAACGCAGAAATGCGTGGTGATTTGTTCCTGCTTCGGCATCGCTTTCAGCTCGGCGTATGAGAACTCTGTCGGCTTTTCAACCAAGCCGTCTATTCGCAGACGGTAATCGCTGAAGTTGTTCTTTACCAGCAGGTCGTACTCATCCGAGTTCGGCATCGTGCCGTTGGGCCAGAAGTACGGCGAGATGTCCTTCTCGGTAAGCTGGCTCGTCGGGTCCCAGGATTGGGTCACGCTATTGAATGGCCAGGTCAGAATCGCGCCGATCCTCTGCACCAAACGCGCATGACGGATCGTGAAGGGAGACGCCAGCCACCAGGCTAGGCCCAAAACAAACATAGCCGGGACGAAGACCAAAACGCCGCTCCAGGAATCGTCGTTGACTCCGGCGAACATCATGTTCAGGTTCACCCGCGCGCCGGTGATGAACACCAGCGTCACGTGCGCCAGGATGTAGAGCAGGAACCAGCACAGCGCGATGAAATGGATCGACCGCGCTCTCTGCCGGTTGAACGCCCGGCCGATCCAGCCGAGCCGGTTTGAAATCGCCGGGCTCTGCATAAGGCCGGAAAGGATGGATGTGGGCGCAGCGATGAACACGGTGATGAAATAGCTGATTTGTTGCAGGCTGTTATAGCGCATCCAGCTGTCATCGACGGGAAACGTAAGCGAGAGATATTGAAGCGCGGTCGAGGCCGCGTTCGGGATCACCTCCCACGTCGTCGGCACCAGTCGCAACCATTGGTCGGTCGTGAATAGAAGAACGTAGAAGACGACGCCGTTAATCATCCAAAGAAGGATGATCGAGAAATGCCACCATCTGGCAAGACCGATGGAGTCACGCATGCCGGGGATACCCAGCCACCGCGGAAGGGCCACCGCATCGTCCTTGGCGGTCCAGATTCGGTCAGCCGGAACCGCCTTCTGAAAACGAAACCATTCGGTTCCGGGCGTGCAGTCGCGTCTCCAGTACAGCCGCGGATGGGAAGCGAGAATCTGAATACCCGCGCGGATAATGAACGCCATGAAGAACAGGTTCAGGAAGTGCAGCAGCCTCAGCCAGACGGGAAAACCCGTGGTGACGGCCACGGCGGACGGAGGAATACCCGGGTAGCGCGCGATAAAGCTCTGCACCACCGGGAGTTCCCGCAACGCCTGTGCAACGGCCACTCCGATCACCAGGAGCACGAAAATAAGCGGCAGCGCCCATAACAGGTTGACCCAGCGCTGGCCGATTCGAATTCCGGGCGCCACGCCTACCGGCGGCAACGACTCGTCAAGCCGGACTCGGTCGTCGGCGGCACTGAGACGCGTCGCCAAGGGATCGTGCGACTGTGACAGATCGTGGAAGCTCGTCATGTGCGTTCTTCGATGTAGATAGTGGAACTCGTTTCAGTGTGAAAGCTTTGGCGCAGTTCGTGGAAAACAGGCGAAGCTGCCGATATCGCATTTCAATTGGCTAACCCAGCAGCGCTAACGCACGCTTGCGTACGTTGTCGACGGTAAAGCCGCACTCGCGCATCATCACGTCGCCCGGGGCCGAAGCGCCGAAGCGATCCACGGCGAGCCCGCCGCCGCAACTACTGACATAGCGATGCCAACCTTGGGACACGCCGGCTTCGACTCCAAGCCTGGCGCCTACCGGCAGCAGCACTGAGTCACGGTATTGTTGCGCTTGGGTATCGAATAACGCCCAACTGGGCAGCGAGACGATGCGCACCTGAATCTGTCTTTCCAGCAACTTCCGCCGCGCCTCCACGATCAGCGCGACTTCAGGGCCTGTGGCGATCAGGATCAACTCCGGTTTGCCGCTGGGCGCGTCGGCTAGTACGTACCCGCCGCGCCGCAGCCCGTCGGCGGCCGCAAACTGCGAGCGGTCGAGCGTCGGCACGGCCTGGCGCGTCAATATCAGCGCCACCGGCCGATCGTGCGATTCCAGTACAACGCGCCACGCGACCGCGGTTTCGTTGGCATCGCCCGGGCGAATCACGATCAGACGCGGCACCGCGCACAGGCCGGTGATTTGTTCGACCGGCTGGTGCGTGGAACCGTCCTCGCCCAGCGCAATGCTGTCGTGGGTGAACACGTAGATCACGTGCAGCCCCATCAGTGCGGCAAGCCGAATGGCCGGTCGCAGGTAATCCGAAAACACCAGGAAGGTCGTGTCGAACGGTACTGTTCCCCCGAGCGCGCCCAGGCCGTTCATGATCGAACCCATCGCGTGCTCGCGCACGCCGAAAGGCAAATTGCGGCCGGCGTAGGTCCAACCGCCGCCGTCGGAAGCCTGCTGGTCGCCGGCTCCCGCGCCAGACGGCTCGAAGTCTCCCAAATCCTTTAACGCGGTGTAGGTCGACGGATCCAGATCGGCAGAACCGCCGATCAGCGCCGGCAGGCGCGGCGCGATGGTGTTCATGATTTTGCCCGAGGCGACGCGCGTGGCGCTGCCTTTGGCGTCGGTCGGGAACTGGGGGATATCTGCGTCCCAGCCGGCAGGCAATTCGCCGCGCATCAGTTGTCGCAGTTCCCGGGCAAGTTCTGAAAAAGTTTGCGCATACGCGGCAAATTTCCGGTCCCACGCCGCCTCGGCCTGCTCGCCGCGCTCGAGCGTCTCGCGAAAATGCGTGCGCACCGGCTCCGGAATGTAAAACCGCGGCTCCGTCGGCCAGCCGAGGTTCTGCTTGGTCAAGCGCACTTCTTCCGCGCCCAGCGGCGAACCGTGCGCTTCGAACGTATCCTGCTTATGCGGCGAGCCAAACCCGAGATGGGTGCGCGACAGAATCAGGGACGGTCGCCGCGCTTCCGCGCGTGCGCGGTGCAGCGCGCGCTCGATCGCGGTCAGGTCGTTTCCGTCCGTGACCGCTTGCGTATGCCAGCCAAACGCATCGAAGCGTCGCGCGCAATCCTCGGTGAAGGTTATCGCGGTGCCGGCGGACAGCGTGACGTGATTGTCATCGTACAGATAAATCAGTTTGCCAAGCTGCAAATGATCGGCAAGCGACGCTGCCTCCGATGCGATGCCTTCCATCAGATCGCCGTCGCTGACGATACCGTAGGTATGATATCCGATGACCTCAAAGCCCGGACGGTTGTAGCGCGCGGCCATGTGAGCCTCCGCCATCGCCATGCCCACGCCGTTGCCGAGCCCCTGGCCGAGGGGCCCGGTCGTGGTCTCGATACCCGGCGTGAGCCCGCGCTCCGGGTGCCCGGGGGTCATGCTGCCCCATTGACGGAACTGCTTGATCTCATCCAGCGGCAACGCATAGCCCGTAACGTGGAGCAGGCTGTAGAGCAGCATCGATCCATCCCCGACGGAAAGCACAAAGCGGTCACGGTCGAACCAGCCAGGGTTAGCCGGATGGTGTCTGAGGAAGCGCGTCCACAGCACGTAGGCCATGGCTGCTGCGCCCAGCGGCAGCCCCGGATGCCCCCTATCTGCCTTCTGCACCGCATCAACCGAAAGGAAACGCAGGGTATTGATGCACAAATCATCCAGATCGGAAGCGGCATGCCGGACGGAAAGTAATGCACCCATTCAGCTCTTTGCCTGGCCAATGGTGCCGTCAATGGCGCGGATGGCGCAGTTTGCCAGGTCGTTCATGCCGAGTAACATGTGTTTTCTCCTTCGAGCGGGTCGGACAACGAGCATTCGACGAATTGAAATCGGAAGCGCGATCAATCGCTGCAGCGCCGCGACCATGAGTTCTGACATTACGCGTGCATGAAACAGAAATGAATAGGAAGACCTCGATAGCAGGAGTCAAGCATTCTTGACGCCCGATCGATTTACTCAGGGCAACGGCACTTGCGGCGGATAGGTGATTACCGTGCCGTCGACGCTGGCAAAAGGCGTCAGCGTGTGTGTATGAAGCTGGGTTGCACTGATGATTTCCTCGGCGCGGATGCCGTGGACTACGAGCGCGTCGGCGATCAGCGAGCGGTGGCAACGCCACGGCACGGCCTCGGCGCACATCAGCGCGATTCGCTCGCGCGTTGCCTGCTCGATGAGACCGGCCAGATTGTCCGCGAATTCAGGCGTCTGCATGTAGTCGGCGAAACCGCGAAAGGAAACATTTCGCCAGCCCATATTCAGGGACCCCGGGTGCGTTTGGCGAAAGCCCCCAAGACCGGCAACATGCGCATAGCGGACGCCGGCGGCCTCCAGCGCAGTCGGGAGTGTGTCGCGGTTGAACTGCGGATTGTGGCGAGAGCGCGGCACCGCGCGTACGTCGATGAGCCGATTCACCGAGTGGGCCGCAAGCAGAGCAATAAACTCTTCGAGCGGCCGCGTCGAGTGGCCGACCGTCAACACGACGGGCTGGGAGTCCTGTTTCACCATCATTGCCCGGTTCTTGAGGCGCGCATGAGCGGTTCGGCGCGCCGACAGCGCCGCAGCGTCCGTCCATCTGTATTCGTCATGATGTTTCCGGCCATGCGCATATTCCGACTTGGCTTCGCCGGACGTTCTCCTAGACGCTCGTCGTTTTCAGCGCCGCACCTTTATGCATCGCGATATGGTCGGTCTTGTCGCTCTTGATCTCGTACTGTGGATCATCCGGGGTCGCGTGATGCGTGAATCCCTTGTAATCGGCATCTTTTGTATGAACCCTGATGATCTTGCCGCTGACGTGGCCGGCCTCCGAGTTCCAGGTCACGTGATCGCCAATTTTAAATTTTGCGGCCATGATGCGTGTTCCTCAGCTATCGCGGCTTTTTACAACTGGCGATATAGAGTGAAGGTTCGTCACTCTGTTGTCGCAATCGTTTGCTCAAACTCGACTTCCGTGCGCAGGCCCTCGAAATCACGGTGAACGACGGCCACGGCCAGCTTCTTGCCACCACGGCGATAGCTGATCGTGCAGCCTCCCGTCTCGGCATCGAGCTGTCCGTCGATCTCGGCTTCATCCCAGCGCTCGGCGTGACCCAGATAAGCAAGGCCGAAATCGTACTGCTCGGTCCAGAAGAACGGCACAGCGTCAAACCGATCGCGTCGACCGAGCATGTTGCGTGCGGCGGTCTGCCCCTGGCGCTCGGCGACGATCCAGTGCTCGACGCGGATTCGCTCGCCGGTGAGCCGGTCCGGCCAGCGCGCAATGTCGCCAGCCGCGAAGATACCCGGAACATTCGTCTCGAGGTATTCGTTGACCATGACGCCGCGGTCGCTGGTGAGGCCCGCCTGTTCCGCCAATGCGATCACCGGCCGCACGCCGATGCCGACGACGATCAGATCGGCTTGTAGAGCTTCGCCATTCTTCAAACGCACACTTCGTTTGTCTATGGAAACGGCTGTGGTGCCGAGATGAAACGTTACACCGTGACGCTCGTGGAGTTCCCGAATGAACTGTCCCACGTCCGCTCCCAGGATCCTCTGCATGGGAATGGTGTCCGGCGCCACCACCTGTACCTCGATATTGCGCGCTCGAAGTGATGCCGTCACTTCGAGACCGATGAAGCTCGCGCCGATCACGACCGCGCGACGTGAAGTCAGAGCCTTGGCGACAAGTGCGCGGCCGTCAGCGAGCGTGCGTAGATAGTGCACATGGCGCAGATTCGCCCCGGGGATGTCAAGCCGCACCGGCTCGGCGCCGGTCGCGAGCAGCAGCGCATCAAAGGCATAGCGGCTGCCATCCACGAGCTGCACTTGCCGGCTCTTAGTGTCGAGCGTGGCGACGGGCGCATCCAGCTTCAGGTCGATGCGGTGTTTCCGGTAAAACGCCGGCGAGCGCAGCGGATTCGACGCCGCTGAAGAAGTGCCCGCGAGAAAGCCCTTCGAAAGCTTGGGGCGATCACACGGCCTCGATGCATCGGCACTCAACATGGTGATGCTCCCGGAAAAACCCTCGCGCCGGAGCGCTTCCGCCGCGGCGTTGCCTGCCGCGCCGCCACCCACGATTACCACAGTTTTCGGAGTGCCAGCCGTCAGCGGAGGCCGAAGCTGCTCCGCCCGCGCGAGGGGTTCGCGCACATATACGCTGCCGTCACGCTGCTCGACACGCCAGCAGGAGATCGGGTCCAGCGCAGGGGCTCGCAGGGCCGCGCCGGTATGCAGGTTGAAACAGGCATGATGCCAAGGGCAGCGAACCGTGTCGCCGACCAGCAGTCCTTCAGCCAGTGGGGCGCCATAATGCGTGCAAAGGGCGCCGATCGCAAACAGATCGCTCCCACGCCGCGCGAGCAAGGCCGGTTCGCCGTGTGCGTGTCCAAGCAGCATAGCGCCGTCGGCGACCTTGGAAAGCGCGACACCCTTGACGAGGTTAGGTCCGCTGATTTTGTTCTTGGTTTCGTTCATTCGAGATTCCCGACGTCGATGGCGGTCGGCACACTGCAGGGCACGCGGTTGCGTGCGACGGAGTTATCGAGTACGAGAGTTGAACGGCGCGGCGATTCCGGCCCTTTATCACCCGCGCCATCGACATGTACTCCTTGTCCCCTGCGAGTTCTGACCATACGCGCTCTTGAAACAGGAAGGAATAGGCAAAACTCGACAGCGGGCGTCAGGCATTCTTGACCGCCGCTGCCACAACCTGTCGATCAGAATTCAGCTGCCGTCCCCCGCAGTGACAGGCTCGCTTGAACCCGACATTGTTCGCTGCGAATCCTGCGCTCATCCGTTGCTCGCTCCTTGATCTTCGTCCTGGTTGCGCCTACATTGACCGTCCTGGTCCGGAGTGAGCACCATGAGCGATACGATGCAAACCGGAAGCGAAACGGACGCATCGCCGCTGTCGCCGTGGTGGATACGCTCGGTAATGATCGTGATGGTGGTCGGCCTTACCGGCCTGATCACTATCACCTTGCTGGCCTATCGCAATGCCCCGCCGATTCCGGCGCGAATCGTCGACGCGCGCGGGGCCAGCCTGTTCACCGGCGAGGACATCAGCAAAGGGCAAGCCTTGTTCCTGCGCTACGGCCTGATGGACAACGGCACCATCTGGGGCCATGGGGCCTACCTTGGGCCGGACTATTCCGCTGAAGCATTGCACCGCATGGGTGAGGACACCGCGGCGGCGCTGGCGCAGCGGCAATATGGCCAGCCGCTAGCGGCGCTGACGCCGACGCAGATGGCGGCAATACGCAGCGAAGTCGCGGTGACGCTGAAAACCAACCGCTACGACGCAGCCAGCGAAACACTTCATTTGACGGAGGCGGAAGCTGAGGCTTACCGCAGTCAGATCGGCTACTGGACCCGCTACTTCCACGACCCGGTCGGCAATGGCGGCCTCAAGCCCGACCTGATCACCGACCCTGCGGAGTTGCATCAACTCACCGCGTTCATCACCTGGGCAGCGTGGGTTTCGGTCGCCGACCGTCCGGGCGACGATTTCTCATATACCAACAACTTTCCCTACGATCCCGACGTTGGCAATCGGCCGACTCCCGGCGCATTGCTGTGGAGCGCTCTGAGCCTGCTGGTATTTCTCGCCGGCGTTTCCGCCGTGCTGCTGGCGTTCGGCAGATACGACAATCTGGGCTGGGTCACGCGCGGCCATCACGTCCACCCGCAGATGATTCCGGGCCAGGCGAGTGCGGGGCAGCGCGCACTGGTGAAATTCTTCGTCGTCGTGGCTCTGTTGTTGCTCGTGCAGGCCCTGGTCGGCAGCGGAGTCGCCCACTATCGCGCCGATCCCAGCAGTTTCTACGGCTTTCAGCTGGAAAACATTTTCCCCAGCAATCTGCTGCGTACCTGGCATCTTCAGACCGGCATCTTCTGGATCGCCACCGCGTACGTCGCCGCCGCCTTGTTCCTGGCACGTTCGCTGCGTACCGACGAGCCACCTTGGCTCGCGACCGCGGTCCATGTGCTGTTCGTGGCGTTCGCTTTGGTCATTGGTGCGAGCCTGCTTGGAGAATGGTTGGGCATGAGTGGTCTGCTCGGCGACTGGTGGTTCTGGTTCGGCAACCAGGGCTGGGAATATCTCGAGATCGGCCGCTTCTGGCAGTATCTGTTGGTGGCCGGTTTGTTTGCCTGGTTCGCGCTTCTGTGGTGGCTGGCGCGGCCACGCGCGGTGGCCGAACCGCAGGCGCGCCCGCTGGCCCGCATGTTCCTGTACGCGTCGCTGGCGATTCCGGTGTTCTATCTGCCGGCGCTGTTCTACGGCGCCGAGACCAATTTCACCGTCGTCGACACCTGGCGTTTCTGGATCATCCATCTGTGGGTGGAGGGCTACTTCGAATTCTTCGCCACCACCGTCGTTGCGCTGCTGTTCTTTCAACTCGGCCTGACCCGTCGCAATACCGCGTTGCGGGTGATTTACCTGGATGCCATCCTGTACTTCCTTGGCGGCCTCATCGGGACCGGCCACCACTGGTATTTCACCGGCCAAACCCAGTTCAACATGGCGATGTCGGCGATGTTCTCGGTACTGGAAGTCGTGCCGCTGACGCTGCTCACGCTGGATGCCTGGCACTTCGTGCGCACGACCCGCGGCCAGTGCGACGTGTGCGGCAAGCCGATCGCCGTTCCGCACAAATGGGCGTTCTATTTCCTGATGTCGGTAGGCTTCTGGAATTTTGTCGGCGCCGGCATGTTCGGCTTCCTAATCAACCTGCCGATCGTGAGCTACTACGAAGTCGGCACCATTCTCACCCCGAACCATGCCCATTCCGCGCTGATGGGCGTGTTCGGCATGCTGGCCCTTGCGATGCTGGTATTCGTGCTGCGCCAGACAGTCGACGAGGCACGCTGGGCGGCCATGGAGAAATACGTCAAGGTCGGCTTCTGGGGCACCAACATCGGCCTATTGATGATGGTCACGATGAGCCTGTTCCCCGGTGGCGTGCTGCAGGTATGGGATGTAGCCCAGCACGGCTATTGGCACGCGCGCAGCTTGGCGTACACCGGCTCTCCAACCGCGCGATTGATCGAATGGCTGCGCCTTCCGGGCGATCTGGTATTCATCATCGTCGGCGCCGTGCCGATTGTGATCGCTACAGTCAAAGGCTACATCGGTGTGCGCGCGACGCGAAGGAGTGCCTAATCTCATATACTGGAACCAGGAGCCAATATGGTGACCAATGATGTAGAAGGCGGACAAATAACCGTCGATCTGCATGATCTTTACGAGAATGCACCTTGCGGCTATCACAGCGTCGGTCCCGACGGGACCATCCTGCGGATGAACCGAACGGAATTGGCGTGGCTCGGTTTCACGCGCGAGGAGTTCGTCGGCGCGAAAAAGTTTTCAGACATCGTTTCCGCCAGAGACTACCGCGCGTATGTACACGCGTTTGTATCGCTCGGCGCGGGACAGGATGTTGCAGAACTCGAGACTGAGCTCGCCCGGAAAGATGGGTCTTTGCTTAAAGCGTTGCTCCGGATTGGGGCGGTGCGAGATAGTTACGGGATGTTCCTGCACACGCGCGCCACCGTCATGGATATTTCCGCACTCAAACGCGCTGAGACCGAAGCGCGAATCTATGCAGAGCAGTTGCGGGCCATCTCGCAGCGCGTGGTCGAGATCCAGGAAATGGAACGGCGCAACATCTCCGCAGAGTTGCACGATCGCCTGGGGCAGGACCTTGCCACGATCAATCTTAACCTGCACATAGTCAAGAACCAATTGTCGGCGCGATGGCGTACTAAAGTCGGCCCGAGATTGGACGATTCCATTGCGCTGGTCGAGCGTACGGTGGAGGTCGCGCGGGACGTGGCGAGTGCGCTGCGCCCCCAGGCGCTCGACGATTACGGCCTTGCGGCATCCCTGAAATCGTACAGCGAGCAGTTTGCGGCTCGCACCGGCATCCGCGTAACCATCGCGTCGAAGCAAGCGATTCCACGACTGCAGCCAGATGCCGAAATGGCATTGTTTCGGATAAGCCAGGAGGCGCTTACCAATGTCCAGAAACACGCCAAGGCCGCGATGGTGCAGCTGACGCTCGCGGTCGATGCGAAAAGCGTCCGCCTGACGATTGCGGACAATGGCGACGGATTCGATGCAGAGGCCCGGGCTGACCATGGAACCCAGGGATTGGGATTGCTAATAATGCAGGAGCGCCTGCGCGCAGTGGAAGGATCGTTGCGGATCGAGTCGCGGCCAGGCGCCGGCACGAGCTTGATTGCGAACGTAAGGAGGAAGCAATGACGATCAGAGTGATGCTGGCCGACGACCATTCGGTTCTCCGTGACGGCGTGGCCGCGATGCTTCAGGCGCAGGGCGGCATGACAGTTGTAGCGCATGCCCAAGACGGCAGGGAAGCGGTGCGCAAGGCTACTGAACTGAAGCCTGATGTGGCGATCATGGACATTGTCATGCCGGAACTGGACGGGATCGAAGCGACCCGTCTGATCCACAATTCTTCTCTGCTTACTCAAGTGGTAATCCTCTCCATGAGTTCGAACACCGAGCACATCTTCCGCGCACTGCAGGCCGGAGCTAAAGGCTATCTTCTAAAGGAGTCTGCGGGTGCCGAACTGGTTGCAGCAGTAAAGAGCGTGCATACCGGGCGGCGCTATCTGAGCCAGAAGATCACCGAAACGGTCGTCGACGACTACATTCGCGAGCGCCACCCTACCGAACCGCTCGGAAAGCTGAGCAACCGTGAGCGCCAGATTCTGCAACTGGTCGCCGAGGGCAAGAGCACGGCGGATATCGCCGGCACACTGTGTCTGTCGCCCAAGACCATCCACACCTACCGCAGCCGGCTCATGCAGAAGCTCGATATCGATGGCTTCGCCGGCTTGGTCAAATTCGCAATCGCCAGCGGGGTGACTTGTCCTTGACGGAAGGCGGCCGCGGGGGGCAAGGATGTCCACACCGACCCGGACGTGCCGCCGCTGCCCCCCGCACATCAATTTCAAGCGGGCAAAGGCGTATGCGTCGCCCATTTTTTTTGGCGACTCAGATTCCGCCGGAATCATCAAAGCATCTGTAAAGCAGGTCTTTGCCTGAGGATTGCATGCCGGTATCATCGGCCGAACCCGCACCACCTTTAGACTTGCGCTCAGGTATGACGCCAGCGCGATTCGACCTACCTGCCCTCGCCCCGTGTCGGTTGGACCTCACTGTGAGCGCGCTCCGGCGCCTATCCACCAACATGGTGGATGTCCTCACCCCGGATGGGGCATACATTCGCGTGCTCGGCGACGCGCGGGCGCCGGTGTTCGTGCGCGTCGCTCAGGCGAATCCCAAAGTGTTGACCGTCATACTCGAGGGCAATTCGAGCGAGCATCCGCACGCGCTCGCGCTGGTGCGGCGGATGCTCGGCGTGGATCGCGACCTCACGTCCTTCAATCGGGCGGCAAAACGGACCCAGTGGCTCGCGCCACTGGCGCATCGCATGCGCGGCGTGAAGCCACCGCGCTATCCGACGCTGTGGGAGGCGTGCGTCAACGCGATCGTGTTTCAGCAGGTGAGTCTCTTCGCGGCCAGCGCGATCATGCGTCGCCTGCTGCTAGCACTCGCAAAACCCTTCGAGCGCGAGGGCTTGACGCTGTACCAGTTCCCGGGCTTCGAGCGCGTACTGGAAGCGAAGGAGGACACGGGACGCGCGGCCGGCCTCAGCGCCAACAAACTCGCGACGCTGCGGCGCGTGGGCGAGGCGTTAGCGTCCGGTGCGCTCGACGAGGCGATGTTGGAGCAGCGCAACAGTACCGACGCCGCAGCGCTGCTCCGGCAGATCAAAGGAATCGGCCCGTGGACCGCCACGGTTATTCTATTGCGCGGACTCGGCCGGCTGGACGTGTTCCCGACGAACGACAGCAGCGTCGCGCGCAACCTCGCGCTTGTCTCACAGGCCATGCCCCTCGACGTTGCGGCCACGCTAGCGGCGCTCGGAGCACAGCGGGGCATGCTCTATTATCATTTGCTGCTGGCTCGCCAGGAGGCGCGCGGCGGGTTGGAGCAGGCGTGCGGGCCGGCTGTGCTCGTGGCGGGGAAGTGACGAGCGCGGGGCGACGCATTGAACTGGGTCGCGTCGGTACGCGACAATGGGTGCGGAATTGGTATCTGTGAGTCCGGATCTTCGACTAACCGCTATTGTTTGATCCGTATGATCACGGCGGCACGTGCTGCGTTCGCTGCGTCAGCAGTGGCGCGGTAATGATCGAGTCCGCATGTTCGCTCTCGCTTCCGGACGAGCATCGTTCTCTGGTGCGACGATCCTGCGTCCGATAAACCCCGTCGGTCGGCTGCAACCTGTATCTTTCTTGAGCACGAGTCGAGTTCGCCGCGGACGCCGCACGACTCGAGCAATAAGGGGTTTCGCCATACACAGCTATCCGCACCCGCTGACTCGCTTGGTCCTTGAGAACTGATCTGCCGAGCTTAGCGTGCGTGGCTTCGCCCTATCGATCACGAATTTCATACATAGTGGGCCAAGATTTGCCGACTGCCTGCCACCCCGCGTTTGTGCTGTCAGAGGCGATTCGATCACAAGTAGATGTGTGGGTATGTTCGCTGCCACACATAGACTACGAGCCGGCGGCACTAATTATTGTGGTCTATTTTCGGCATCAGGCAAATTTACTGCGCAGTAAATGTTGCCTTTATTATAAGAAGCGTTCAAGTTGCGATTAATAATCCAAGGCCAGCAGGTCAGGCTGCGCAGACCCTTTCGATTCTTTGAAAGGCGAGGAAGTCCTGCTTCGAGTTGTTCAACGACACGGGAGATGTCTGAGAACACGCGATTGGGAAACTCCTTCTCCCGTAGCTCATCCCAGACGTGCTCCTGCGGATTGAGTTCCGGCGCGTAGGGTGGCAGGCGCAGCAGTCGGATGTTCCTTGGCACTACCAGATCCTTGCACACATGCGAGCTTGCGCCGTCGACAACCATGACAATGAATTCGCTGCGATGTTTTGCGCTGACCTGAGCGAGGAAGGCACCCATGTTGGCGGTGTTCATCTGCCGGGTGCTCATCCAGTCGTGCTGGCCTTGCATGGGGCTGACCGCACCGTAGACATACACGAACTCGCGCTCGTAGCCATTGCACACCACGGGTCGCGCGGGCATGGGCGCCCAGCAGCGCCGGATTCTGACCATGCGCCCGAAGCGGGCCTCGTCCTGGAACATCAAACGCACGCGGCGCCCGCATACTTCTTTCGGACTCAGCAAGGCCGCCAGTGTTTCGGGGAGTTTTTTTCCCATGCCTCCTGCACCCGCGGGTCGCTCTTGGGATGTCGTGTGTCCGGGGCAACCTTGCGCCAGCCGTGGCGCGCCAGCATGCGATACACCACTGAGGCGGCTACAGGGTGTCCGAGCTCCTGGGCCAGTGCCGCACGCAGTGGCGCGACAACCAGCACGCCACCCTCGTCGGCTTGCTTGGTCCACGGTGCGAGAAATTCCTGCTCTTCTTCGATACTCATCGATGCCCGGCGTCGGCCGCCCCAGCTCGGCCGCGCCTCCGTAGGCTTTGCCACCCTGCGCCGCAGAAGAGCCTGGAGCCTGGCGACGGTGGCTCGCCCCACCCCCAGCGCAGCAGCCGTATCTTCCAGGGTGGCCTCGAGCAATGCGGGCAGTAGCACCGCCTGCGCACTGCGCAGGTCTTCTAGAGTCTGCGCTTCGATGGCCAGCGCTTGCGCCTGCGCAACCAACGCCATGTCTATCTGTCGAGGTCTTGCCATGCAATTCTCCAGTCGTCTGAGACGACACAGAGTATGTCCTAATTAGGATCATCTTGATAGCATATTAGAATTAAAGGCTTCGCTCGCAGGAGTTTCAGCGTTGAACTCCTTGCTCGCGTTGCCCCCTGAACTGGGAATCATGATGGGCGCCTTCTATCCCCTACGCCGAGTAGAAATGCGTTTACCGTCACCCGAAATCGCCGGCTACAGAAGCCGTAAGTCCATATTCTATTGACGACATCACGCAGCATTTTTACCGTCAGATTTACCATCCATTTCATTTGGGTGTGGCTCTTTCTGGGCGCCCGATTTTGATTGCTCTGTCATACAGTTAGCGTGCTTCCCAGGTCGTGCGGCGCGGAGCTTTTCGAGAGATACAGTGCGGCGTGCGACGTAGAGGGTGCTTCGCGCGTAGCGACCTGCCGGTGGAGGCGTTCAAAGCCGAGCGCCATTTTGTGCTGGACATTTTCTGCGTGTTGCACTACCGTTGGCTTGGGCAACCACGGTCAGGGGCGTGCGCATGGAAACGTCGCAGGCAGCGTTTGGTGGGAGGTCATTCAGCGGCGCCGAGATGGATCTGATCCACGGGGTAGTCGAGCGTTGCGGGGGCTTGAGCCGCATGGAGCTCGCGCACACGGTGTGCGAGCTGCTGCAGTGGGCGCGCCCTGGTGGCGGGCTCAAGGCCCGGGAGTGCCGCGAGTTTCTCGAAGTGCTCGATGCCAGAGGGGTGCTGCGCTTGCCTGCCAAGCGCGCCACCAAGCCCGTGGGCAGCACCACGCGAGTGCCGGTGAGCGCGCGTGGGGAGCCCGCGGCGCGGCTCGAGGGCAAGGTCGGGGCGTTCGAGCCCGTTGTGCTCGAGCCGGTACGAAGTTCCGAGCAGCGGCTGCTGTTCCGCGAGTTGGTGGGCCGGTACCACTACCTGGGGCATGCGGTACCGTTCGGGGCGCATCTACGCTATCTTTTTTACTCTGGGGACCGGGTGCTGGGGGCCATGCAGTTCTCCAGCCCGGCTTGGCGCATGGCGGTGCGCGAGGGCTGGATTGGCTGGGACGAGAGCGCACGGCGTGCCAATCTGCAGCGGGTGGTCAACCAGAGCCGGTTCCTCATACTGCCCTGGGTTCGTATCGCCAACTTGGCCAGTGTGGTGCTCGCGCGCGCGCTGCGGCGGTTGCGCGAGGACTGGCAGGAGCGCTACGGGCTCGAGCCGCTGCTGGTGGAGACGCTGGTCGACGAGAGCCGCTACAGTGGCCACTGTTATCGGGCGGCCAACTGGCTGCGCTTGGGCGAGACCACCGGACGCGGGCGCATGGACGCGGAGCACCGGCGTGAAGGCGTCTGGCCCAAGGCGGTGTGGGTCTACCCGCTGCAGGCCAACGCCGCGCAGCGGCTGCGGGGCCGGGGGTGAGAGCGGCACGCGCGCCGGTTACGCAGGACGAGTTCGCCATGGCACAAGCTGAGTTTGCGCAGATCATCGAGTTCCTGCGCAGCCGGCAGGGCCGGGAGCTCAGCCACACGGAGCTGGAGTCCACGCTCACCGAGCGGTGCCGGGAGTTGATGCGGGTGCTGTTTCAGGCGCAGGTCGACAGCCGCGGGCCGGGGCCGGCGGCGCAACGGGTGCGCGCAGCCGACGGCGTGGAGCGCACCGAGCAGCGCCTGCATGAGCGCGGGCTGTCCACCGTGTTCGGCGAGGTGCGGATCAAACGGCTGGGCTACGGGGCGGCGGGGGTGGACAGCCTGCATCCGCTGGATGCGCAGCTTAATCTGCCCGCGGGGGAGTACTCGCTGGGGGTGCGGCGGCTGGCTGCCGAGCAGGCCGCCCAGGTGTCCTTCGAAGCTACCGTGGAGGCCGTGGCGCGACACACGGGTAAGACCATGGGCAAGCGCCAGGTCGAGGACCTGGTGCAGCGCGCGGCGGTGGACTTCGATGGCTTCTACGCGCAGCGTGAGCCCGAGGCGCAGCAGGCGAGCGGTTCGATCCTTGCGCTCAGCGCCGACGGCAAAGGGGTGGTGATGCTGCCGCGTGACCTGCGCGAGCCCACGCGCCGGGCCGCGCAAGGCAAAGCGAACAAGCTCGCCAAGCGCCTGTCCAAGGGCGAGAAGCGAAACCGCAAGCGCATGGCCACGGTGGCGGCGGTGTACACGGTGGCCCCGTACGTACGCACCCCCGAGCAGGTGGTGCGCAGTCTCGCTCCTTGGCGCGAACCCGCCGCGCCGCGCCCGCCGGTGGAGCACAAGCGGGTGTGGGCGAGTGTGCAGAAGGATCCCGAGGCGGTCCTGGAGGAGGCTTTCCGCGAGGCCCTGCGCCGCGACCCCAAAGGGCAGAAGAACTGGGTGGGACTGGTCGACGGGAATCAAACCCAACTGGACCTGCTCAAGAAGCTCTCGCGCAAGCACCAGGTGAAACTGACCGTCGTGCTCGACCTGATGCACGTCTCGGAGTACCTATGGTCGGCGTCGGTGGCGTTCCACGATGAGGCGAGCCCGCAGCGTGAGCAGTGGGTCGGCGAGCGGCTGCACAATGTCTTGCTGGGCAAGGCCGCGCAGGTGGCCGCGGGCATGCGCCGCAGCGCCACGCTGCGTGCTCTGTCGGGCGCACAGCGAAAGCCCGTCGATGTGGCCGCGGGTTACCTGCTCAACTACACGCAGTACATACGCTATCACGAGTACTTGGCGGCGGGGCTACCCATTGGCACTGGAGTGATCGAGGGTGCCTGCCGACATCTGGTATGCGACCGCATGGACCGGGCCGCGCGCTGGAGCCTCACGGGGACGCAGGCGGTGCTGCGGCTGCGTGCGCTACAATCCAGCGGTGACCTCACCGCCTACTGGGATTACCACGTGGCGCAGCAGTACCAGCGCAACCATGTCGCCCGCTATGCCGACGGGAACGTGGTGCCCGTCAAAGGCCGCACACCGCCCGCCCTACGGCGCGTGAAATGATCGAGCGACGCAGATTTTTTAACGTTCAAAAAGAGCCACACCTCTTTCATTTCGTGTGGCACCTGCTTGTTGTCGCAGGCACCGCGTGTCACTTCATCGCGGTTCTGCGGTACGCAGGCTGAGCGCGAAGCTCCGCGATCCTGTGCATGCGCGTCGCCGCCCTGTATCGCTATCCGGTGAAGGGCTTCAGCGCTGAGGAAAGCGAAGCCTTGACCGTCGTCGACGGAGGGCGAATCGCCGGCGACCGGGTCCTGGCCGTTCGATTCGCCAATTCGCAGATTCCCGGCGACGCCTGGGGCACCAAGCACGAGTTCGTCGCGCTGGTAAACACGCCCGGGCTGGCGCGGCTTCGACTCGGGTTCGACCACGCGGCGCTTCGGTTGCGCATCAGCCTGCCGGGTGAAGTCCTGGTCGACGAGCCGCTGGATGATGCAGGGCGCAGGCGTATCGCCTCGGCCATCGAGCAATACGTCCTCAAGCTCGACCAGAATCCCCTCTCCTCGCACCCGGATCGGCTCCCGTTGCGCCTCGTCGGAGACGGAATTACGCCCCGTTACCACGACGCCCAGGCGGGTTACGTGACTCTGCATGGGCGCGAGAGTCTCGCGGCCGTGGCGGCAGCCGCCGGCGCTCCCAATCTGAGCGAGCATCGGTTCCGCTCGAATATCGCCGTTGACGGCCCGGACGCGTGGCAAGAGCAGAATTGGATCGGCCGACGCCTCCGCATCGGCGAGGTCGACTTCGTGGCCATAAGCGCAAAGAGCAGGTGCCTCGCCACCCACGCCAATCCGCTGACCGGGCAGCGCGATCTGTCAATCATGAAAACGCTGCTCGAAGTCTTCCCGCGCGAAAAGCCGACTTTCGCGATCGCGATGACCACCACGGGTCGCGGGGGTACGATTCGCGTTGGCGACGAGGTCACACTGACTGACTCTTAGTTCCCTTGGGCGCGAACGCGCACCAGCCGGATGAGCAGCAATGCAAATGCGCCGCTCCAGCAAAACGACGCGAACCAGAACAGCGCCCGCGCATCGTAGACGCCCAGACCTGCCAGCGCACGCGTAAGCGTCGCAGCGGCGACGAGGATGGTCCCCCACACCGGCAGGCGCGCGCGCGCGGGGTCCTGCCTCGCCTTGAGGGTCCACGTCATAGCCATCACGTTAAGGGTAAGCGTGCCAATTCCTCCCACTGTGATGACGTGTAGCGCGGCAGTCTGGTCACGGCCGAAAGCGAGCGCCGCGCCGTAGAGCAGCAGGCCGAGCGCGACCCACCCGTATCCTGCGGCGAGGCACAGAAGATCGGGTCTCGCACGCAGCGCCCACAGCCGCCAGCGCAGCATGCGCGCGGCTGCGAGCAGGCTCGAGGCGATGGTCGCGGCGGCCGTCAACGAGATCAATCGGGGAAACCCTGCCGTCACGATGGCGACGGTCATGCCAACGATCAGGCCCGCCTCGATCCGAGGCTGCACTCGGGCATCGAGCTTGCCACCTTGGCGGTAGAACTGGCCGGCGACCGCCGGAGCAATCAGCCGCCCACCCATGAAGAGCATCAGCAACCCGAAAAGCAGGACCGCGATGATGAGCACGCTGTAGCCGGCACGCGGAGCGATCTGAAATGCAACGCCGCTGCCGCAGATCGCCATCAGCACCATGGGAAGGGCTTGGTTGCGCAGCTTTTTCGCAGCCCCGAGCAGCCGCGGCGCAAGCTGCGCCGCAAGCAGCGTGACGAATGCGATGTTGGCTGCGGCTGCCGCGATGCTTTGCGGAGCAGAAAGGAAAGTCGCGCGCGCGACTGCCCATAGGCCGAACAGCAGTGCGAGGCGCGGTATGGCCATGGGGCCGAGCTGGTTGCCGGCGACCACGGCGAGCGCGAAACCAAACAGCATCTCGTGCGCGTGTCCCGTCGCGGATTCCAGGGCCGGGAAAGCGCTGGTGAGTCCGGTCATCGCGAGCACGGAAGCCGGCAGGACGAAGACCGCGTAGGCCGTTGCCGCCGGGAAGAAAACCACATTGCCGGCGACGAGTCGGCGATGCGACGGAGCCGTTCCGACTGCGCTCACGCGCGTCGCAGGCGTGCGTCCGGCAGCACGAGCATCCTCGCGAGCTTGGGTTTGGGCACCAGCAGATCGGCGAGCGTGTGGCGATAGAGAACGGTAAAAAATGCATCCAGCGCCCGACTCATTATCCCTTTGAGCACACATGCGGGCTCGATGCGGCAGTCGGAGTTCACTTTGTCGAAGCACTCCACGATCGTGAGGCTGTCCTCCGTCCCGCGCACGACCTCGCCCACGTTGATCTTCTCCGGCGGCCGGGCCAGGCGCATGCCGCCGCCCTTGCCGCGGGTGGTCTCGATGTAACCATGCTGCGCCAGATGGTGAACGACCTTCATCAGATGGTTTTCCGAAACGCGGTAAGCCCCGGCGATTTCGCCGATGGTGGCAAGGCGCTCCCCGTGGGTGCCCAGATACATGAGCACCCGCAAGCTGTAGTCAGAGAAGGTCGTAAGGCGCATATGCCGCGCTCCCAGGGGCCAGGACATTCAAAAAGATGTATGCTAAATATTGATTCTCGCAGAAAATCGTGCTACGGTTAAGATGTATTTTGTGTACAGCTTTCTCGGATGACATGGAAACCGATACCGAATTGCCGACCGAAGAAACGGTGCGCGAGGCACTGCGCAAGGTGGACGATCCCGAAGTCGGGATGAGTATCGTCGAGCTCGGGCTCGTCTATCGCATCGACATTGCGCCGCAACGGGTTCACGTACAGATGACCATGACCACGCCCGCCTGCCCGATCGGCGGGCTGATCACCGACGACGCGCGCCGGGCCATCGGCGCCGTGCTGCCGGAGGGCGTAGAGATGGACATCGAGCTCGTCTGGGAGCCGCCGTGGACGCCCGATTTGATGTCGGAGAGCGCAAAGCAGACCTTCGGCTGGGGCGTGTGAGTCGCGGCGCGCACGGCCGCCAGACCTTCCACAACCACTTGAGGAGATTGCCCTATGACTGCCAATGTAACCAACACCGTCGACGTTCGGACCATCATTCCGCGCGAGCGCCATCCACTGATTTTCAATGCGTTTCACAATCTCGCCCCCGGGGAGGCATTCCTGTTCGTCAACGACCACGATCCGAAGCCGCTTTACTACCAGTTCCAGGCCGAGCTGGGCGAGCGGTTCCAGTGGGAATACCTGGAAAGCGGCCCCGAGGTCTGGAAAGTTCGCATTGGCAAGTTCGAATAAACGCGAAACTGCGGACCGCGCCGCGACAAGGCCGACGGGCGATGTCAGCCCGCCGTGGCGGGTGCCGCTGCTGCTACTTGCCTTCGTGTCGTTGTTTGTTGGCATCGGGGCGGGCCTGGCACGGCTCGGATGGCCAATGCCCGTGGCAGACCTCGCGGCGCTGCACGGGCCGCTCATGGCGTCGGGCTTCTTCGGCACCGTGATCAGCCTGGAACGCGCCGTGGCGTTGCGTCGGCGTTGGGCATATGCCGCACCGCTGCTGGCGGGCGTCGCGGTGCTGGCGTCTATCCTCGGCGCGCCCGCGGCCACGGCACCGGCGCTCGCTGCAGCAGGCAGCGCGGTGATGCTCGCGGCCTCAGTGATGATCTACCGGCGCCAGAGGGAGCTGTTCACGCTTACGCTCGGATTCGGCGCCGCATCGTGGACCGCCGGCAACCTTCTTTGGCTGGGCGGCCACCCGATCTACGTGGTGGTGCCCTGGTGGATCGCATTCCTGGTGCTCACCATCGCCGGGGAGCGCCTGGAGCTGTCGCGCTTTCTGCCGCCGTCGCCGGTCGCGAAACGCATGTTCGCGACGCTGCTTGCCGTGCTACTCGGCGGAGTGATTGCGTCGCTTGTCGTGCGTCCGGCGGGCACGGTCGTGCTCGGGATCGCGCTTGCGGGTCTCGCGCTTTGGCTCATGCGCCAGGACGTGGCGCGGCGGACTGTCAAGACGAGCGGCTTGCCGCGCTTTATCGCCGTGTGCTTGCTGTCCGGTTACGTCTGGCTCGCGATCGGCGGAATCGCGATTGTGCTCTCGGGCGGCCTCGGAGCAGGCGGCACCGCGTACGATGCCGCGTTGCACGCAGTGCTGCTCGGGTTCGTGTTCTCGATGGTATTCGGCCATGCACCGATCATCTTCCCCGCGGTGTTGCGAGTGGCCGTTCCGTACGCTCCCTATTTTTACGCACCGCTGGCTCTGCTGCATGCATCGCTGGCGGTGCGGCTGGTAGGCGACTGGATGGCGCAGCCGCAGTGGCGCGCCTGGGGCGGAGCGCTGAACGGCATCGCCCTGCTTGCCTTCGTGCTCGGAACGATTGCCGCTGTGGTCGCAGGCGCTGTCGGGAGTCGCGCGCGTATCCTGTTGTTCTGGGAGAAGAGATGAGCGAAGCCGCAAGGAGCCGGATCTATCCGGCCGTTATCGTCGTATTGTTGCTCGTCATCGCGGCGATGGCCTACAAGTTCATCGTCGCCGGATCGACGCAAAGGGCCGAGGACGGGCGGGTGGTGGTCCTTCTAGAGCCCGGTGAACGCGCCCTGATGCTGAGGGAAATGCGCGCTTTTGTTACCGGGCTTCAGCTTATGTCGGATGCGCTCGCGCGCGGCGACATGAAGGGCGTCGCCGCAGCCGCACGCAAGATGGGTACCGCAAGCGCTCGCGATGTGCCGCTCTCGATGCTCGGCAAGCTGCCTCTCGGGTTCAAAACTCTCGCCTTCGGCGTCCATCGCGGATTCGACGCCATTGCGATCGACGCCGAAAAGGACAGCACACCCAAACGTATTCTTGGCCAGCTATCCGGCGTCCTGCAGAAATGCGTCGCGTGCCACAATAGCTACCAGCTGAATACCGCGACAGCCAGATAGCTTGCGCAGGTGTTGCCGCCGGATTCTTGAGGTGACCGCCATGACGAACGACCTCGACAAGCTCCAGATGGCGCATGCGGATTTCGCGAAGCTACTGGATCTGCTGCAAGCGCAGATTGGATTGTTTCACCGCGGAGAGCAGCCGGACTACGATCTGATACTCGATATCTTTTACTACATGACGCATTATCCGGACCGCTTCCATCACCCGAAGGAGGATCTCGCGTTCGCCAGGCTGGCGGAGCGCGCCCCAGACACCAGGGCCAAAGTCGAAGAATTGGCGCGGCTGCATCGGGTCATCGCGCAGAGCGGTGCGCGTTTCCTCGACACGCTAGACGCCGCGCTTGCCGGCGCGATACTACCGCGGGAATCGGTGGAAGTTCCCGCGCTCGAATACATTGCACTCTACCGCGATCACATGAACATGGAGGAGCACGAACTGTTCCCGATTGGACGGATACAGCTACGTGATAATGATTGGGTTGATATCAACGCAGCGATAGACGCCGGGGAGGATCCGCTCTTTGGCTGGACAGTCGAGGCAAGGTATCGCGCCATCCGCCGCCAGATCGTGCGGGCTGCGAAGTGCGGATGTGCGACGGAGTGACGGGATGACCAGCGTGTCAAGCGCAAGAACGGGGTAGATGCTGCATGGCCAATTCGGCCAACGGCCGCAAGAAGCAGGTCCCGATCTACTGCTACCAGTGCGTCGCGGGTCCTGATCTGATGAAAATCGAGGTGGAGCGCGGTGTCGCCACGCGCATCGAATCGAACTGGGACATCCGCGCCCAACATCCCGGCGGCGGTCGCGTCTGCGTCAAGGCTTACGGCCTGATCCAAAAGACCTACAACCCGAACCGAGTGAAGCAGCCGATGAGGCGGACCAACCCGAAAAAAGGCCGCGACGAAGACCCTGGCTTCGTGCCGATCGGCTGGACTGAAGCCTTCGAGATCGTCGGCGCAAAACTGCGCGAACTGCGCGCCAAGGGGCTGAACGACGAATCCGGATTTCCGCGCCTCGCTGTCTCGAGCGGCGGCGGCGGCACGCCGGTGCAGTACATGGGCACGTTTCCCGCCTTCATGGCCGCGTGGGGTCCGGTGGACCAGGGTTTCGGCGCAGGACAGGGCGTCAAGTGCTACCACTCCGAGCATCTCTACGGCGAGCTCTGGCACCGCGCCTTCATCGTCTCGCCGGACACCCCCTACGTGAACTACATCATCAACTGCGGCAACAACGTGGAGGCCTCGGGCGGCGTGGCGGGGGTCTGGCGTGAGGCCGACGCCCGGGTGCGCGGTGCCAAGCGGGTGCAGGTCGAGCCGCATCTATCCATCACCGGTGCCGTCTCGGCCGAGTGGGTGCCGATCAGGCCGAAGACCGATGCTGCATTCCTGTTCGGGCTGATCCATCGCATCCTGCACGAGCGCAAATGGGAGGAAATCTGCGACCTGCCGTACCTCAGGCAGCGGACTAATTCGCCCTATCTCATCGGGCCCAACGGCTGGTTCCTGCGCGATGGGGCGAGCGAAAAGCCGCTGATCTGGGACCTCGCCGACGGCAAGGCCAAGCCCTACGACGCCGACATCGGCGAACCGGCGCTTTCCGGAACCTTCAGGGTGTCGGGCATCGAGATCGGACCGGACGATGCGCGCTGGAACCACGCGGGCGTCGAGGCGCAACCCGCGTTCCGGAAAATGCTCGATCACATGCGCGCGTTCAATCCGGATTGGGCGGCGGAGGAATGCGGTGTGCCGGCGGCGACCATCCGGCGCATCGCCGACGAATTCGTGGCGGCTGCCTGCATCGGCCAGACGATAGACATCGAAGGGCGCACGCTGCCTTTCCGCCCCGTCGCGGTGATGCTCGGCAAGGGCGTATGCAATGGCTGGGGCGCCTATCAGTGCGTGTGGTCGCAGAAGATCCTCGCGATCCTGATGGGTGCGCTCGAAGTGCCGGGCGGCACGCTCGGCACCGCGGTCAAGCTGGTGCGTCCTGCGGTGTCGCGCGTCGGCTCGGTGCTGCCCGGAGTCGATGGTTTCATGCAATACCAGTTCAACGAGACCTCGGCCATTGGCTGGATGAAGCACCCGCACATCCGCAACGCCTACAAGACATTGGTGCCGCTGGTTTCGGATTCGCCCTGGTCGCCGGCGCTCGGGCCCGCGCACCTGCCGTGGCTATTCCTGAAGCACCAGCCGGAGAACTGGCCGCGCACCACTGCGCCCGACGTCTGGTTTTGCTACCGCACCAATCCGGCGATCTCGTCATGGAACGCACCGGAAGTGGCCAATCGCCTTGCGGAGTTCCCGTTCATTGTCGCCTTTGCCTATACCGACGATGAGACCAACCATTTTGCGGACATCCTGCTGCCCGAATCGACCGATCTCGAGAGCACGCAGCTGATCCGCATTGGCAGCACCAAGTTCACGGAGCAGTTCTGGAAGCACGAAGGCTGGGCGATACGCCAACCCGCGGTCGAGCCGGTGTACGACACCATGGATATGACCGATATCAGCACCGAACTTGCGCGCCAGTCGGACCTCCTGAAAGAGTACGTGCAGGCGATCAACCGTGGCGCCGCGGGCATGGGACTCAAGGACCGCGACGGCAAATTCGATTATTCTCTCGACACCTCAACGCTGCCTGCGTGCAACGAAATCTGGAACCGTATCTGCCTCGCGGCAAGCCACGAGCTCTCCGCGGGCGAGGAAGTGCACGATCTCAGCTGGTTCAGGGAGAACGGTTTCATGCTGCGGCCCTTCCCGCAACTCGACTGGTATCTCTATCCCGCGCTCGAGCGCCAGAACCTGCGCTTCGAACTGCCCTACCAGGAGCGGCTCACTCGGCACGGACAGCAACTCGCGCACCGCCTCAAGGAAATTGGCGTGACCTGGTGGGACCGGCAGCTCACCGAATACGAGTTCCTGCCGGGCTACGAGCGCTACGCCGATATCTGGATCGATTGCGTACGCGACGCCGGGCGCGATCCGACCGACTATCCCCTTTGGGCGCTGACCGCACGCTCGATGCAGTATTCCTGGGGTGCCAACGTCGGCCTGCCGATCATCAACGAAGTGGCGAACAACATCGCCGGGCACCGCGGCGTAATCGTCAATCGCAGCATCGCGAAAAAGATGGGCATCGCCGAAGGCGACGACGTCGTGATCGAATCGGTAACCGGAATTACCGAAGGCAAAGCGGTGCTGCGAGAAGGCATCCGACCGGACACCGTGCTGATGATCGGCCAATTCGATCACTGGAAGACGCCCTATGCGAAGGACCTGAAGCTGCCCAGCCTCAATTCGCTCACCGACATTTCGCTCAAGCTGACCGACGGAACCGGCAGCGGCGCCGACCTGGTGCGGGTGAAACTCTACAAGGCGAGCGATCGCCACCTGCACGCGGCGGCATGATGGCCGAAACCCACGCGAGCGCCGCAAACGTCCACACCCCGCGCTGGGGCATGGTGATCGACGTCAACCGCTGCGTCGGCTGTCAGACCTGCACCATCGCCTGCAAACACGCGAACGACACACTGCCCGGCGTGCAGTGGCGCCAGGTCATCGACGTCGAGACCGGCACGTTCCCGGACGTGGAGCGCCTGTTCCTTGTCACCGGCTGCCAGCATTGCGCTGAACCTCCCTGCGTGCCGGTGTGCCCGACCGGCGCCACCACGCAGCGCGCCGACGGTCTGGTGGTGCAGGACTACGACATTTGCATCGGCTGTGCCTACTGCGCGGTCGCCTGCCCGTATCAGGCGCGCACCATCGTCCACGACCAGCTCTGGTATTACGAGCGCGAGACCAGGCAGGAACAGGCGGTGAAACACGAAGAGCGTCTGGGCGTGGCGCAGAAGTGCACCTTCTGTAAGGACCGCGTCGACGCTGGGCTCGCGCGCGGCCTGACGCCGGGGGTGGATCCGGAAGCCACGCCCGCTTGCTCGGCCGCCTGCATCGCGCAGGCGATCCAGTTCGGCGATTTCAGGAACCCGCGGAGCAACGTCTCGATCCTGGTGCGCGACAATCCGCATTTCCAGCTGAACGCGGACCTCGGCACCGATCCCCAGATCAAGTATCTCTATACGACGCCGGCGGTGCCCGGACGCGCGGCGGGCGCCGCCGAGGCGGACCCAGAGCGCCTGCGCGATCTGTCCAATCCCCTGGTCGGTCAACTGCAGACCTTCTGGGACTGGCGCGCGGCGATGAACTGGATTTTCGGCGGCATCAGTTCGGGCATGGCGGTGGCGGCGTGGCTCGGCTCGCTCACGGGCATCGTGCCTGCGGGCACAGTGGCGGCTGCCTACCTCGGATCAGCAGTACTGATGGCCATCGGGCTTTCGTTCGTGTTCCTGAAAATCGGCAGGAAGTTGCGCTTCTGGCGCGCCGTGTCGCGACCGCAGACAAGCTGGATGACGCGCGAGATCTACGCGGTCGCAGTATTTTATCCGGCAGTGCTCGCCAACTTCATCTGGCCGGGCGGGGGTATTGCGATGGTAGCCGGCATCTCCGCGCTCGCGTTTCTTTTCTGTCAGGCGAAAATCCTGCATCTCGCGCGCGGCATCTCGGCGTGGCGGGTGGGGCTAATTCCCTGGATGATCGTCGCATCCGGTCTGCTTGAGGGCATCAGCCTTTTGGCCCTGGTGCTGCTGCGGTCCGAAGGTTTCGGCACCCCTTCTCCGTGGATCGCATTCGCAGGGCTTGTGCTCGTCGCATTGAACGCCGGACTGTGGGCCGCCTACAGGGCAAGCGCCAGGAAAAATGGCATCGTGCCCCTGTCGCTTCGCCTGATTGACAGGATCAGCCTGCCGCTCCACTTCGCGGGGCACGCGTTCCCGGCAGTCATGTTCGTTCTCGTGCTTGCGAGTCCGGACATCGCCCGCGTCTGCCTCGGCGCAGGCAGCATCGCAGCGCTCACAGGCGGCGCGTTGTGGAAGTTCATGCTTATCGTTCGTGGCGGATACCAGCAGGGTTTTTCCCTGCCGATGCTGCCGCAGCGCGGCTCCGGCACGCGCGCCGCGCCGGCGTGCGCCTGATTCGCGGATGATGTGCCGGCCGCGAAGGGCCAGCAACGGTACCCGACTAAATTACTCATCTATTTGCTCCAGATCAAGGTGCCCACTACCTTCCTGTAGCTAAATACGTATAACGGTACTGTATTACGTATTTAAGCCACTGCGGAGGAGAACGTCGTGACAGCCGAGATTCCTTACGACCCCGAAACCGAGCTCGACGACGTGCTCGGACGCTGCAACGCCGTGCGCCAGGCACCGCTTCCAGGCGCAGCGAACCTCCCCGAGGGTTTTACCGGCATGCTGGGGCACTTTCCGGTGTACTTCCCCGAGGAGATCGCGCACGCCGCCGGCCTGCTGCCGATCAACATCCTCGGCGGAGGCAACCGACTCGAGCTGAAACACGCCGACGCGCGCATGGGTTCGTTCGTATGTTCGATCTGCCGCTCGACGGCGGAGCTCGGCCTGAACGGTTCCTTGCAGGGCCTGACCGGGTTCATCACCCATCCGATCTGCGACGCCGCCAAGCATCTCGCCGGGATCTGGGCGCGCAATTTTCCGGAACAACTGGCGCAGATCCTGTATCTGCCGCAGAACGTGAATACTCCGGGTGCGGTGCGCTACATCGCCACCGAGTACCAGCGTCTGCGTGGCGAATTGGAGAAGAAGACCGGGCGCAGCGTCGGGGACGAGGCCCTGCGAACGAGCATCCGCACCTACAACCGCAATCGACAGCTCCTGCGCGAGCTCTACGCCGTGCGCCGCGATGAACCGTGGAAGCTGAGCTGCACCGAGTCCTACCTGCTCACACGCGCGCGTACACGCATGCCCTGCGAGGAGCACAACGCCCTGCTCGCGCGCGCGCTCGATGCCGTACGCCACCGCAACCTGCGGGCCCAGGACAAGCCGCGGGTCGTGTTCGTGGGCGGCTTTTGCGAGCAGCCGCCGCTCGAGATGCTGGAAACCATCGACGACAACTGCTACGTGGTGGACGACGACCTGCTGATCGGGCTGCGCTGGATCACCGACGACGTTCCGGAATCCGGCGATCCGATCTGGGCCCTTGCCGAGAGTTTCGTCGAGCGCTCGGCGGCAAGCCCGGTGCAGCACGACGAGCGCAAAACCAAGGAAGGCTACCTGATGGAGATGCTCCGCGCGAGCAAGGCCGATGGCGCCATCCTCACTGCGGCAAAGTTCTGCGAACCTGGACTCGACGAGCAAGTCGCCTGGTCCAAGCACCTCGACCAGGAACGCATCGCGTACCTGGTGCTCGAATTCGAGGAAAAGATGACCTCGTTCGAGCAGATGGGGATGCAGCTCGAGACCTTCTCCGAATCCCTGTTGTTCGCCCTCGCTTAGGAAGAGCCGCCATGACCACCGATATTCTGCAAACCGCGCAGACGCGCGCAACCGCCACGGCACCCTTCGACCCGCGCGCAGACGGTCAGCGCCTGATGAAGGATTGGTACACGGGACTTGCCGCGGCGCGCGAGCGCGGGCAGCACGTCGCCAACGTCTTCGTGATGGGCAACGCGATCGAGATCCTGCGCACGTTCGATTTCCAGCTCGTGTTTCCGGAGATCAATTCGCTGCAGACCGGCGTGCGTAAGGCGTCCGAAGAGTACCTGCGCCTGTCCGAGGACTACGGCATGTCGCCGGACGTGTGCTCCTACGTGAAGGCGGACGTCGGTCTGATACTCAAGGAGCAGCAGCATCCGGCTGGGCTCATTCCCAAGGCCGACATCGCCATCGCCTCGAACATGTGCAGCACCTTCATCAAGTGGGCCGAGATCTGGGAGCGAATGCTGAAGACACCCACCTTCGTGCTCGATCTTCCTGGGCAGCGCGGGGGAAACTGGAAGGCTCGGCCGGGCGATGCACAGCACGCGGCCGACTCGCGCTGGGTCGAGGCGCAGTTCCGCGACCTGATCCAGAAGTGCGAAAAGATCACCGGCAAGCGCTTCGACATGGATCGCCTGGCGGAAGTAGAGGAACGCGTCAACACGATGATGTTCCACTGGAACAACGTCATCGCGCTCAATCGCGTGTGTCCCGCGCCATTCAACGCGATGCTGGACGGTCTGACCTATATCGGCATCATGAACGTGTACCGCGGGGCGCCCGAGGGCGTCGAGTTCATGCGCCGGCTCGAAGAGCAGCTCAAGGCCAAGGTTGCGCGCGGCGAAGGCCGCGTGGCCGAGGAGCGCTTCCGGCTGCTGTTCTCGGGCACGCCCTGCTACGTTTCGATGCGGCGTCTGGTCGAGCTTTTCGAAACCTGGGGTGGCGTGTTCGCCTACTCGGATTATCTGACATTCGCCTCGGGCGGAATGGATGCGGGGGAGTTGGTGTACGACACCTCGCGACCGCTCGAAAGTCTTGCCGAGGTCACGGCACTTGCCGCGCAGCGCGGCCTGTCCAACCAGTTCTTCGCGCACGAGCGCCTCGCCCAGCAGATCCGCGATTTCAATGTCGACGGTATCGTCTTTCACGGCATCAAGAGCTGCCGCTTCGTTTCATCCGGCATGGCCGATACGCGCGATTACCTCAATAAGCGATTGAAGGTGCCGAGCCTTTACATCGAGTCCGATCTCATCGATCCGCGCTACTGGTCGGACGCGCAGATCAAGAATCGCGTCGACGCGTTCTTCGAAACGCTGCATCAGAGCGGCGGCGGCGCGCCGCTCGCAGCCAAGACCGTTGCCGCCGCAGCCAGGAGCACCGCATGAAATACGTCGCCGGAGTTGACGTCGGATCCACGCAGACCAAGGCGGTGATCATCGACCAGAACGGGACCATCGTCGGGCGCGCGCTGCGCGACATGGAAACCAGCATGGTGACCATCGCTCAGGATACGTTCAACGCGGCGCTTGCAAATGCCGATATCACGGAGGACCAGGTCCTGTTCGTCGTCGGCACTGGTTACGGCCGCTACAACGTAAAGTTCGGCCAGGAGCAGGTCACCGAGATCAGTTGCCATGCACGCGGCGCGATCGCGCTGTTCCCGGGGACGCGCACCGTCATCGATATCGGCGGCCAGGACACCAAAGCGATACGCGTCAAACCCGATGGCCAGGTCGGCGACTTCACCATGAACGACAAATGCGCTGCGGGCACCGGACGTTTTCTCGGAGCGGCTTCCTACGCGCTCGAGACGCCGCTCTCGGAGCTGGGGCCGCTCGCGCTCAAATCGCAGAATCCGGTGCGCATCACCACGACCTGCACGGTATTCGCCGAGTCCGAGATCATCAGCCATCTCGCCAGGGGCATGCTGCCGGAGGACGTGCTGATGGGCGTGCACCAGGCGATCACCAGCCGCTGCGTCTCGCTCGCGCGACGCGTCGGCATCGAGCCCGAGGTGACGTTCACCGGCGGCGTGAGCCGCAACGTCGCCATCGTGAAGCTGCTCGAGCAGGCGGCGGGAACGAAGATCAACGTGAGTGCGGATGCGCATTTTTGCGGTGCGCTCGGCGCGGCGCTGTTCTCGCACGACCGCGCATTCGGCGTCCAGGCGCGGCCGGCGGCCGTCGCCGCATAGGAGGAGATCATGCTCCACGTCGCAGGCATCGACATCGGCTCGACCTATACCAAGGCGATCGTGCTCAACGACCGGCGCGAAGTCGTCGGCACCGCGGTGTGCCGTACCGGCTTCAAGCTGGCGCAGGCCGCAGAGGCCGCTTTCGGGGAGCTGCTCAAAGGCAGCGGCCTCGAGCGCTCGGCGATCGCCTACGTCGCGGCGACCGGCTATGGCCGCTACACCGTTCCGTTTCGCAATACCCAGCTCACCGAGCTCACCGCGCACGCACGCGCCGCGGTGCATCTGTTTCCCGACACGCGCACCATCCTCGACATCGGCGGCCAGGACATCAAGGCGATCAAGATCGACGCCGATGGGCGAGTGAAAGCCTTTCGCCTGAACGACAAGTGCGCGGCCGGCACCGGGGCGTTTCTCGAAAAGACCGCCCGCTACCTCGGGCTGACCACCGACGATCTCGGCCCCTACGCGCTGCGCGCGACCAAACCGGTCCAGATCAGCAGCGTCTGCGCGGTGTTTGCCGAATCGGAGGTGATCAACCACCTGTCAAACGGCATACCGGCCGAAGACATCGTGATGGGCGCGATGGTCGCGCTCGGCGGCCGGGCAATCCAGCTCATGCGTCGCGTCGGGATCGAGCCCGGCTATATGCTCACCGGCGGCATGACTCGCAATGCAGCGATGATCACCGCGCTCGAATCGAGCCTCAAGGCGAAGCTCAGCGTGGCACCCGACGGACTCGGGCAGCTTAACGGCGCCTATGGCGCGGCGCTGCTCGGCCTGCGCCGCGTCGAGAAGCTGCTCGCCGAGGGCAAACCCATCCCCCCCACGGCAGCGCAGCAGGCGCCGGGCGAGACCGCGACGGTGCGCCGTTGGTCGGCGAAGGCGCTGACGACGAAGCGCGTCGAACCATGCCGCGCGACCGGAGAATGTCCGGTCGTCGTGAAAGTCGTCCCGAAGCCGCTCGAAGCCGCGGCCTGAGGGCGTAGAGCGCACAAGGAGCCAGCCATGACCTACGTCGTCACCGAAGCCTGCATCAACTGCAAGCACACCGATTGCGTTGAGGTGTGCCCCGTGGACGCGTTCCACGAAGGCGCCAACTTTCTCGTCATCCATCCCGACGAATGCATCGACTGCGGGGTGTGCGTGCCGGAGTGTCCGGTGGAGGCGATCTACGCCGACGCCGATGTCCCGGCGGGGCTGCAGCAGTACGTCGAGCTCAATGCCGAGCTCGCAAAGGACTGGCTGCCAATCACGCGCAAGGTCGATCCTTTGCCCGAAGCGAAACATTGGGCAGACGTGCGCGACAAGCTGCAGCAGCTAAAGCGCGCATAGCGCCCTTCATCCGAACGGAGGCGGCATGCAACTCATCAACGACTACATGACCAGGCATCACAAGGAGTGCGACGCGGTGCTCGCGCGCGCCGATGAGGCGGCCGCGGCATCGGACTGGGCCGCTCTGGAAAGGGACGCGGGAACGTTCCTGCGCGAGATCGAGCGCCATATCGGAATCGAGGAAAACCTGCTGTTCCCGGCGTTCGAGGATCGGACCGGCATGAGTAGCGGGCCGACCGCAACGATGCGCATGGAGCACGAACAGATGCGCGGCATGTTCGCGCAGATGCGCGCGGCAATCCAGGCGCGGGACGCGCAACAGTACCTGGGCGCGTCGGAGACGCTGCTGATCCTCCTGCAGCAGCACAACGTGAAGGAGGAAAGCATGATGTATCCGATGCTCGACCAGGCGCTGGGCGACGACGCCCGCAGCCTGCTCACCCAAGTGGAGAGCATTACGGCCTAATTCAAGATGCTGCGCGCATCCATGTGATATCGTGCACAGGAACGATTCGCTTGCGGCATCGCGATCCCATCCTGCTAAAGCCATCGGGCGGGCAACCGTTTAGGAAGCACCATACGCGCATACGTTTTTTGGCATGCCGCACCCCAGAGCGTTGCGGCGGCCGACTATGAGAGGATGCTGCTTCGCTTCGGCCATGCCCTGGCCGAAGCGAAGAGCCCGGGGTTTCTCGGCAATGCCAGCTACGCAGTCGGCGCGACCCCGTGGCTGGGCGAGTCGGGCTACGAGGACTGGGTATGGCTCGAGGGCTCGTGGGCGCTCGACCCCTTGAATGAGCGCGCCGTGTCGGGCCCGATGGAGCAGCCGCACAATGCGATTGCGCAGGCGACCAAGCACGGGGGCCACGGCGCGCTTTATTACCTGGTGGCGGGAGAACACGAAATCCCCGGCGACTCGAGGGTGTTCTGGCTGTCGCGCCCGCGCGGCATCGATTGGCGTGAAGCAATGCCCGGCATCGTCAGATCGGCAGGTTCCAAGGTCAGCGCCTGGCGGCGCCAGATGGTCCTCGGGCCTTCGACCGAGTTCGCGTTGATCGCCCCGCCCGGAACATCCGGCTTGACCGTTCCGAAGGGCTGGACGTCGATTGCGGTCGAGCGGCACAGACTCAGGTAGGGTCAAATCATGACAACAGGACTAAAAGAGCGCTTCGGCCTGTCCTATCCGATCATGCTCGCCCCGATGGGCGGGGTGTCCGGCGGCGCGCTGGCGGCAGCGGTCTCCAACGCTGGCGGGCTGGGCATGGTCGGCGGCGGCTACGGTGATTTACAGTGGATGAAGCGCGAGCTGGACCTCGCGCTCGCCGGGACGCAACGCCCCTGGGGCGTCGGCCTGATCACCTGGAAGGCCACGCGCGAGGCGGTGGATCTGGCGCTCTCCTACAAGCCGAGGGCTTTCTTCTTTTCCTTCGGCGACGCCGCACCCTATGTGGATGCGGTCAAGGCGCGGGGCTGCGCCTTCGTTTGCCAGGTGCAGGACCTGGGCGGCGCGCGCGAAGCGAAGGCGATGGGTGCCGATTTCATCGTCGCCCAGGGCGCCGAAGCAGGCGGCCACGGAGCCGTGCGGTCCACGCTGCCGCTCGTGCCAGCAGTGGTCGATTTGGTCGACCCGGTTCCCGTACTCGCGGCCGGAGGCATCGGCGACGGCCGCGGGCTGGCCGCAGCGCTCGCGCTCGGTGCCTGCGGCGCGGTGATCGGCACGCGCTACTGCGCCACGTACGAAGGGCTCATGCATCCGCTCGCGGCGCAGCGCCTAGTCGAAGCCGACGGCGACCAGACCCAGCGCACTCGCGTATTCGACATCGCGCGCGGCTACGCTTGGCCAGCGACCTATACCGGCCGGGCGCTGCGCAATCGCTTCATCGAACGCTGGCACGGCCACGAGCCGGCGCTCGCCGCCGACGCCGCCGCGTTCGAGCAATACCGCCAAGCGCAGCAGCGCGGCGATTTCGAGCAGGCGCAGGTATGGGGTGGCGAAGTGGTGGATCTGATCGCCGGCATCGAGCCGGCTGGAGCGCTCACCGAGCGCATCGGTCGCGACGCCGCTGAGCGCCTGCGCTGGCTGGGCGCAGCGTGAGCGCGCCAATGACCTCCGTTACCGAAATTGCGAAAGACGTCTTTCGCATCTGCACCTATGTTCCCGAGGCGAACATCCAGTTCAACCAGTTCCTAGTGCGCGACGAGCAGCCGCTGCTGTTCCACACCGGGCACAAGCGGCTGTTTGCCCAGGTGCGCGAGGCGGTCGCGACGCTGATCGATCCCGCATCCCTGCGCTGGATCGGCTTCAGCCATATGGAGGCGGACGAATGCGGCGGGCTCGCCGAATGGCAACGGCTCGCACCCGCATCCACGGCACTCTGCAGCGTCATCGGCAAACGGATCGGCGTCGACGACTTCATCGCGCTGCGCCCGGCCCGGGCGATGAGCGACGGTGAGACCCTCGCCACAGGTCGTTATCGATTTCACTTCCTCCACACGCCTCAGCTTCCGCACGGCTGGGACGCGGGGCTGCTGTTCGAGGAGACGCAGAGCGTGCTGTTCTGCTCGGACCTGTTTCATCAGAACGGAGACCTCGAGGCGATCACCCGCAACGACGTCGTCGGTCGCTTCTGCCAGACGCTGACCGACAATCGCGATAGCCGAGTCCCCGGCTACATGCCCTACACTCCTCGCACCGGCGCCACGCTGGCGCGGCTCGCGCAACTCGACCCCAAGGTCCTGGCAGCCATGCACGGTTCGGCGTTTGTCGGCGATGGGCAGCGCGCGCTGATCGATGCGGCCGCGATGATGCGCGAATTGCTCGGCTGAGGCCAGACCCAGAAGACTACGGCAGCGTCTGGTCCTTCTCTGTCACGACCGGAAGCTGCGGCCGCTCGTCGACCACGAGCCGGAATACGTCGGGGCGCGCATAGTAGCCAACCGCGTCGAAGTCGAACTTGCCGCGCGCAATCTCGTTCAGGTCGATCTCCGCGGTGAGGATGCACTCGCCATCGTAGTCCGGCCCCGCCAGGATCTGCCCCAACGGCCCGACGATGCAACTGCCCCCGCGCGAGAGCACCGTGGCCGGATCGCTCTCCTCGACTGCATAGTCGCCGGGATAATCGCCGCGCCGGGCGAACTGATTGCACGACAGCACGAAACAGCGCCCTTCTAGCGCGACGTGCTGCATCGTCGGTATCCACGTCGGGCGCCCGTCGGCTGTCGGCGCGCAGTAGAGCTGGATGCCCTTCGCGTACATCGCCGTGCGCAGCAGGGGCATGTAGTTCTCCCAGCAGATGACCGCACCCAGCCTGCCGATCTGCGTGTCCAGCACCGTAAGGCGCCGGTAATAAATAAAGGTATCAGGTAGCTGAGGCTTGCGGTATGCTCTGTGAGCATGAGCATCTCTGCCGAGTTGTTGAAGCTGAAGCGGAAGTTTGGCGCGGCGTGGCCGCATCTGGACGA
>Ga0307373_10002144_pt1 | contig 35967 bp, 27 predicted proteins | sample OX2MG_FD_202534 | JGI IMG/M metagenome (GOLD analysis project Ga0307373, IMG submission 202534) | Soil microbial communities from Risofladan, Vaasa, Finland - OX-2 | ecosystem: Environmental > Terrestrial > Soil > Coastal area > Acid sulfate soil | place: Finland: Risofladan, Vaasa | collected...
TCAGTCCGGTTGGAGTAAAAACCGTCTTGAACCATCAGGTCAATGTGGCCAAGATCGACGTAGCCGAGATTGATCGTGATCTTTTCACTGTCACTCGGTTTAGGCCTAAGTTGATGCACATTTTCCGCCATGCTCGCCATCCGATGGACATCCATGTGGATGGTATATGGATGGCACATCGTCGCCGTCAAGGGATTATTTCGCCTCGACCCCCAAATCACGGCCGCAGCGGGCATGCCACCGTCGCGACTGGACTGTGAATCGGGGCGCCGTCTGACCCCCAATCGGCTTCCAAGGTTCACCCCTCCATGGATCGCCCAAACAGTTGAGTCGTCGTGGAAAAATGTTGCCCTGATTGGGGTCACTGTTGGATGCCGAAAGGGGGCATTATTCGGAGCCGAGCCACAAGCTTGCGAACGAAAATTCGCTACTTGTCACGCATCGGTTTCATTTTTCCGTTTCAAGTTCCTCAGCGGCCTGAGTGAAGCAGGAAAGCGGGACGCGTCCGTAACCTGCACCGATCTGACCCAGGCCCGGCATGTGATGCGCAATGCCAGTATTAAAAGCGGGAAGAATTTTGCTCGCAACCACTTTCCTGACATCGATTCCAAACGGAGCGCCACGAAAGCCGAGAGCCGGTATTGTAAAGCGTGGATGCTCACCGGCGGTTATCTCGTACATGAGCGTGGTAAGAGCGATCGTATCGTTCACTGTGCCGCCCGCATAACGCGCGAGCGCCGGGGCAGAGGCCACGGCAAAAGCTCCCAACCCAATCGTTTCGACTATTTCGCTGTCTCCGATGACGGGGCTCGCATCCACCTCGCTGTAAGGCTCAAAGTATCGTCCGGTAATTCGAGGCACCGGGCACGTAAACCATCGGTCGCCGCACCCGCTGACGCGGATGCCACAACGCACGCCGTTGAAGGCAATAGCGGTTACAAGCGTTGATCCACCCAACGCGGCTCCTGCCATGGCTGATTTCGCCGCAGCCATAGCAAGTGGCAGAAAGAAAAAGTCATTCGTTGCCAAAAACTGTAGCACCTTCGATACCAAAGCCGAGTCGAAGCTGGTTTCGACGACTGCGGGTGCGAGAGCCGCGAGAAGGAGCGACGATGCAGCTTTCTGTCGGCTATGGCCCTCGTCGCCCATGTGCAGGGCCTGTTCGAGTATCGCGAACAAATCGACGCCGCCCACCGCGCGTACGGCAGTGCCCAACACGTCAGCAAACCTACCTTCAAGCCAGGTTAGTCGCGCCAACGTCTCCGGTGCATTCGAGCCGTATCGTAAAGCGCGGCCACGTCCTTCATTGAGTGCCGCATAAGCTCGTGAGCCGTTATGACGATTTTCTACAACGAGGAGCATTGTGTCGCGAACGATGACGTTGCCAAAAGTTCCGAGCGCCGCAAAGTCTTGTGCTGAGCGTAACGTGACAGCGCCGGATTCGCACAGCGCCGCTGCAGCTGCGATATCTTTGGCAATGCCTTTGAGGATCAGTGTGCCGATCACGGCTCCTTGCAACGGGCCACACGCCTCATGCCATCCTGCTAAGGGCGGGCCGGCATGTAAGATATCCGTAGGACCCAGGCCCGGTAGACCATCACCGGCGCGGCAAACATCGACGAGAAAAGGCCTCGCCGTTGCTATCTCGGTGAGCAGTGCGGCGTTCGGCGCCGCATCAGTCGCGAGGGATGGTGGAATCTCGCGCGGCTCGGTCACTGTCCATACCAGCTCAAATTTCGCCGCGAGCACGCGCATCGTGAGTAGCGCGCATCGCCTTTTCCGCAATGGCCAAGCTTTCGTCGATATCGGAATCGGTGTGGCTAAAGCTGACGTGATTGCGTTTCAAATTCATCGGTATCTCGAAAACTCCCCGCTCCATTAGTTGCTGTCGGTAACGCACGTAGAGCGCCGGATCGTTGGCGAGCAGGTCGCTGAAATTGTTGATTGGGCGTTCGCTCATGAAATACATGGTGTAGACCGAGCCAAAACCCACCACCGTGCAAGGCAAACCGAGGCGGCTAACGATCTCCCGCAAGCCGGAACGCATTCGGTCGCCCAGGCGAAAGATGTGCTTGTGAACGTCTTTGGTTTCGAGCACGTCGATTGTTGCCAGCGCAGCCGCGATACAACTCGAATGTCCATTGAAGGTGCCTGAGAAGAACACCGTGCCGCCGCGCCGCGTATTGAAGTTCTGCATGAGTTCGCGCTTGCCACCGATCGCGGCGATCGGGAAGCCATTGGCAATAGCTTTCCCCATCGTGGTCAAATCTGGCGTCACGCCACATACCGCTTGGTAACCGCCGATATTGTGCCGAAATCCGGTAATGACCTCATCGAAAATGAGGATGATGCCTTCGCGATCGCAGATTGCTCGTAAACCTTCGAGGAATGATTGGTGCGGCAAGATACAGCCGACATTGTGCGGAATCGGCTCAAGAATGATTGCGGCGATCTGCTCGGGATTCGTGCGTACCGTCTGCTCGACATGCTCGAGATCGTTAAAGGGGCAAATGAGCGTGTTGTCGACCGCCTCATCGAGCATACCGGCGGAGCCCGGATCTCGCTGATCGACTTTTTCTGCAGCGCTGATCACGTTGCGCAGCAAATAGTCATGCCAGCCGTGGTAGCAGCCTTGAAATTTTATGATCTTGCGGCGGCCGGTCACGGCGCGTGATAGCCTGACCGCATGGAAGGTGGCCTCCGAGCCGGTGCAGCAGAGCAGGACCTGCTCAACCGAGGGGACAACGGCGACGATCTTTTTCGACAGAGCCAACTCAAGTTCGTTGGTGCTGGCTCCATAAAGATCGTTGGTGCGGATTGTCTCACTAACGCGATCCACTACCGCTGGATAACAATGGCCCAGGATGATTGGCGCGAAAGCGGCGTGATAGTCAATGTAGCGCTTGCCATCCATGTCCCAGATATAAGCGCCTTGGGAGCGACGAATGCAGAGCGGCGGGTCGATGACACGTATGGCGGTGTGCACCCCACCCGGCGCATATTCGGCGGCCTCTTCGATGAGCGCCATATTGGCTGATTTCTCGTTGCGCAGGAGCGCTGCTGTCATGGTCGTCATTTCAATTCCCCCGCACCGAATGATTGTAAAAGTCAGACACAGCACACGCGGTAGCACCAACACCGCGGCCGTGCTTGCCCGTGCACTGAATGCAGTTTTGCAAAGGCTTTATTCTATGTCAAACGTTTGAATTATACGCCAAAGACCGCATCCGGGGCAGCGTAATCGAGCCCGGAGCGACTGAAGCGCCAAGTATGCCCTTGGATCAGAAGGTGGGCGGAGTGTTGATCCAGATAACCCGCGCCAGCTTGCGGCCGGGATTGCGATAGGTGTGCGGTATATCCGACGGAAAAAAGAACGAATCGCCGGGATCCAATACGAACGATCGCTCGCCGACAGTTAGCTCAAGCTGCCCGTCGAGGACGTAACCGCATTCTTCGCCATCATGTTGCAAGACGCCGCCACTGTGGCCGCCCGGCTCCATGAGAAAGACGAATCCCTCCAGGAGCTGCTTTTCTCTGTGCGGCACCATGATCTCGGCCTCGATGCCTTCCCACTCGGCCATGTTTTGCACTTTGCCGACCACCGCGCGCTCGCCGCGGCGGAAGACAACGTTGTCGAGATTATCTTCCGCCGCCAGAAGGGCGGAAATGCTGGTGCCCAAAACCTTCGCGATACGATGCAGGGTGGATAGCGAGGGTTTGACCTTGTTGTGCTCGATCTTTGAGACGAGACTTTGCGATAAGCCGGCGGCGTCCGCCACGTCCTTCAGCCGCAACGCCTTCAGCCGCCGTTCGCGCTTGATCTGAAAAGCGATCCGGCGACCGATATCGTCGTCAATCGCTGTGGCATTTTTCGACCGGGATCCGGCAATGGTACGTGATGACGCGCGGATCGATAGCCGGGCGTGGCCGGAGTGCGCCGGGCCCCGAGATTTTGGCTTGATCTGTTTCATCGGCCTAACGGGCGCCGGTCTCGCGAAAAGTGATCCGACCCGACGCATAGCCTGACAGGGTCACGGAGTAAACCGAAACAGAGCCGCCGGCAAAAGCGCCTTCTTGCGGATAAATTAGGCAACGAATGCCTCAAAATCAAACGCTTTCCATTTTGGAAACTCATTGACAGTACTTCAACGGCTCAGCTAGCCTTCAAGTAGAAACCGGGCAGATGGCACGGACAGGGAGGGTACAGTGGGGACTTCATGGGCGATGATCGCTTCCCGCGTCTGGGACAGTGCAAAGCAAAGTTTTATTTTTGCCGCAGCTTGCTCCGTTCTTGCTTTGGTGCTCGCCGTGGAAAATCCGGCCGCTGCGGCGGACCAGCAGGAAACGATCTTACAAAAAGTACAGCGCACCAAGGTCATTCACGCGGCCTATATTCCCTATCCCCCGTTCGTGATCGCCGATCCGCTGAAGAAGACCGTGAGCGGCTATTTCATCGAATTGATGAACGAAATTGTCAGTCGCATGGGTCAGGACATCAAGATCGAATATGAGGAAACCACTTGGGGCACCATGGTGGTCGGCGTGCAAAGTGGCAAGTTCGACGTCGTAGTGTCGGGAATCTTCAGCACCATTCCGCGGGCGATGCAGGTTACTTTTTCGCGTCCGGTCATGCTGGTCGGTCTTAGTGCCGTCGCTCGGATCGACGACAATCGTTTTAAGACCGCTGACGACTTGAAAGCGGACGGGTTGACTGTCGCCGTCACTGCCGGTGAAGTTGGGCACAGCTATGCTCAACAATATTTGCCGAAGGCCAAACTCATCGTCATGGATACGCCAGACATCACTAGGCCGATGCTCGAGGTGATCTCGAAACGAGCAGACGTCGGCATCGCCGACTCGCTCAGCACGTATAACTTCGTTGCGGCGCATAAGGACCAAGTCAAGAACGTCTTCGCCGATCACCCGCTCTATCTCTACGCGACTGGTTTAATGTTGCCGCGCGATCTGCAATGGAAGGACTTTATCGATCAGTCAATCTCCTTCCTAGATTATTCCGGTGTTCTCGATCGCCTGGAGCAAAAATACAAGCACGGCGTCTCCGAGTGGGTGAGTCTGAAGAAACAGTGGTAATCTGCCTGCGAAGCAGGCGGCCGGCTTGCAGTCCGCGCTAACTTTACCTTTCCATACGGTACCGGCTTTGATGTTCCATATTTCGGTCGGCTGCCGCGCAGGCCGCGCGACCGTGCTTTAACTGCCGCGACAACCAACCGTTGCCGTCGAACGTTGGGCCGGGGAGCAACTGTTGCGCTACGATTGGCATCTGGGCCTGATCTGGGAATATCGCGAGGCATTTATCGCCGGCCTATTGGTGACGCTCAAACTCACCTTCGTAAGCATTGTGTTCGGTACGGTGATAGGTTTTGTGCTCGGCATCGCCTTGTCGATCAAGGCGTGGTTTATGCGGCCAGTGCATCTTATCATCCATATCTACAACGCACTTTTCGGCTGGTTACCGCTGTTGGTGCTTTTGGTGTGGATGTATTATTTTTTGCCGGTGTTGTTCGATGTTCGCTTCAGTGCCTTGACCGTTTGTTATGTCGCGCTTTCGCTAAATCTTTCAGCTTTCATCGCTGATGTCGTTCGCGGAGCGATCAGCGAAATCCCCAGTACCTTTATCGAAGCCGGCAAGGCCGTTGGCATGCCTTCGCTGCTGATTCTCAGGCGCATCATCTTGCCCGACATCGTCCGGATCGCGCTGCCATCGCTCGTTGCCCTTTATATCAATCAGTTCAAGTGGACGACGCTTGGCTCTGTCCTTGGCGTGACCGAGCTGCTTCACACCGCGGACGTGATTATGATTCAAACCTATCGGTCGCTTGAGGCCTACACCGCAATTGCCATTATCTATCTGGTTGTCGTCGGCATCTTTAATTTGGTTTATTTGCAAATCCAGCGGATGGAATTCTTCAAACAACGGGCGTGAATCGATGCAGGAACTCTTTCGATTAGAAGATGTGACCGTTGGCTTCGGCTCGCATGAGGTTCTACGCGGTTTTAATCTTACGATTTACGATAAAGAGCGAGTTGCAATTTGCGGACCGAGCGGCACCGGAAAATCAACGCTGCTGCGTTGTTTGAACCTACTCGAACATATACGCGACGGCTGCATTTATTTTCGGGGCGAGAAGATTATTGAGGCGCATGCCGGCACCGCCAAAGTCCTGGTGAATGAGAATCAGCACCGGGCGCGCGTCGGCATCGTGTTTCAGCAATACAATCTCTGGCCGAACAAAACGATCATCGACAACATCACGGAAGGGCCGATCTACGTGGCGGGCGTTACGCGGAAAGCTGCCGTGGCGCGGGCCAAGGAATTGTGCGCGATGGTCGATGTCAATCCTTTTGCGACAGCGCAAAACGGCCACAGCGCCCCGAAATATCCGCCGCAGCTTTCGGGAGGCCAGCAGCAGCGCGTTGCGCTGGCACGCGCTGTGGCGATGGACCCGCAAGTATTGCTGTTGGATGAGATTACATCTGCGCTTGATCCGCCGCTTGCCGCGGAAATCCTGCAGTACCTGAAGAAAATCAACGAGACCTTTCACATTCCGCTGGTGCTAGTCACGCATCACGTTGAGTTCGCGAAGTCGCTCGCCAGCCGGTTGATCTTTATGAAGGACGGTCGAGTGGTGGTCGATACCCCGGTGGATGAGATCGAGCGCTTCGCCAAAAACACCGATTTCCAGCGCTACCTCGAACCGATGACGGCCGACGCTGAACAGGCAACACGAGGATAATTTGATTATTGGGTAAGCTATTTCTTGATTGTCAAACGCTTGAATAAGCAATTATGATGATGGCTACTGACGCGCTTGCTCAGTCGCTCGAAAGGGATCGCCATGCAGCAACCGGTAAAAGAAGTCATCGATCTCGCCCACGAATGGTTTGAAGGCATGCCGAACATTGCCGGCTTGGCTGTAAATTTTTGGTCGGTTGAAAGCATCGAGCACACGAAAAAAATCACCGGCGGCAAACTTGCGATGGAAAGCCGGATGATCCTCGTTCCCGAACACTGCGGAACGCATTTAGATGCGCCACGCCATTGTGTCCTAGACGGCACGACCGTAGACAAGCTACCGCTTAGCAAGCTTGTTCTACCGGGACACCTTCTCAAGCTCACACATAAGAAAAGCGGCGAAGCAATTACGATCGACGATCTGAAGCGGGCGGAGGAACAGTCCGGCACAAAGATCGGACCGGGAAAGGCTACCATCGTATGGTGCGGAGTCGATGCGGAGTGGGGCAAACCCGGCTTTCATCTTAACCGGCCGTTCATCCCCGTGCCAACGGCCGAATGGCTCGTCGAGCAAAAGATCAGTCTGTTTTGCACAGATCTAATCGGGATGGATGATCCCTCCGAATGGTGGTGGCCCACTCACCATGTCTGGCTGAAGAACGGAATTTGTATGGTGCAACAGCTATGCAATCTCGATCAGCTCGAGGGTAAGGAGTTTCTTTTCGTCGCGTTGCCCCTGAAGATGCGAGGCGGAACAGCCTCACCAGTTCGAGCTACAGCGCTTATAATCTAGGTCTTGCACAAGCCGCCCGTTCGCTCGTCGCCATCCAAAATAATCAAATGAGGTGATGCGTGGCATTTGACGTTATTAACCCCGACACGGTTCACACGGTTCGCAGCCTCGCGTATTCTCACGCCGTACGCATGGGCGATCTAATCTTCCTTGCTGGGCAAGTCGCCGTTGATAGAGACGGAAATTTGGTAGGGGCGGGTGATGCGCGCGCGCAGACTGAGCAAATCTTTAGGAATATCGAAGCGGTATTAAAGGCTGCCGGTTCGAGCCTTGCCAAAGTCGGCAAGATGACTGTGCTGACTACCAGCATCGAATATAGACCGATCATTCACGAAGCCAGAACCCGGATTTTTGAAAAGATTGGCCATTTTCCGGCCAGCACATTGGCGGTAGTGACGTCGTTGGCTAATCCAAATTGGCTCGTGGAGATCGAAGTCATAGCAGCCGTTGGTTGAACCAATATGCGACAACTGGAGGGTGACAACTTCGAATTATCGTTGGTTGATGTTTCGAACGAGACATCACGTCACGAAGAGCTTTTCGGTTGCCTTGTGCGAGTGTCTTCTGAGTCATTCGCCGCCACGACATTTGAGCACGCTTTTACCGAACCAAAGGGCACTCAAATTGGCTGTCGGACAGCTAGTTAAGAAAAGCTCGAGCTAATCTCTCAGCGACTGTTCAGCACCGCCCTCAAATTTTATTCCCGCGAGTTCCTCCTCGGCCATACGCTCGATATAGTCACGCACGCGACTTCGGCTGATGGTAAAGCGATCTGGAAGCAGCGGCATAACGCGACGCACGAAGTAGTTGAGCACTTCGTGGCCAGGCACGCTGTTATCGAGCGCATCTGCGAGAAGGTCGAAGGCCAAGCGCGCACGCGGCGCGAGGCGCGCTCGTTCAGCCATATGAATCTGATAGTCGAAGCGATTATGGATCGGCCGCTTTGGGCCGTCGCCGTCTCGGGCGGTCAATGTATCGTTACGGTCGCCTGAATAGAAACGCTCTATCACGACTTTCCTCGGACACCGGACGCATCAGGACTGCTCCACGCCGCTGCCCATTATCCATTCCTGCCAGGTGATCGTCTAGGAAATCAGCAAGCGGGAAGAGCTTATCCACACCCGAAACGTCCGTGATCGCAAACATTGTTGACGGCTTGGGCTTTCGGTGCCGCTTGGATTGGACGTGCCAATAAGCCATCGACCTCCTACCGGCGTGAGTCGAGCGACAATCCGATGCTGAGCGCCTTCTGGCGCGTGGCGCCTTCGGTGCGTTTGAGTCCCTTGGCGATTTTGCCCGCAGGAGTCTTTTTCTTTGCTGAGGCCTTCAGCTGACGGACATGAGCCGCACTCCACAAAACTCGCTTCCGTGCTTTCCTTGGCATCCATAAGCCTCCGATCTTAAAAATCGCGGCGTTATAGCCCTGTCTGATTCAAAAAGAAAGCAGATGGAGCGAGGCCGGATAGTCTGGAACGGGACGTCTAATGACCTCTTGTATGACGCCGCGGCTCGGAATCGCTATTTGAGCGTTTGCCGCTATTGGCCTGCTACCAAAGCAAACGGATGTGCGGGAGGCGCGCGCCGCTACGCAAGAATCGAACGATGGAACCCATCGTAGCCCGTCGCGCGATAAATCTCTTCCGCCGACTCTTGTTCGAATGCAGCCCTTCTTGTTACGCTCCGGGGGCAGATTATAACAACCGAACTTGAAGCCGAACGAGTTGAGCATGTCATATGGAGACATGGGAGCCACGCGCGGATCGGGAGTTTGGCGCGTGCCAACCCAACGGTCGCTATAACGACCAATACCAGCACATTACTCGAGGTTTATGGTGTAGCGATCCAACAGCTGGCATCGCTCAATTCTCTTGTCGGTGCGGCGGTTTCTGTGGCGACGGCTTGCCACCAGCCGCCAGATTAATCACCGTTTCTGAAAGCAAACGATACTGAGGAGAACCCGTGCCATGAAGTTAATTATAGTGGTTGCAACGTCTGCCCTCGTGTTTTGCGGGAGAGCCGACGCCAACGCGGAGACAGTGAAGATCGGGGTCGTCCTGCCCTATTCGGGCTCGGATTCGGACAATGGCAGTCAGATCGACAAGGCATTCGATCTTTATGTGAAGCTGCACGCCAAAGATTTGGGCGACAACAAGATCGAACTGGTCAAGCGCGACGAAGGACCGCCCTCGGGAGCAAACGCTAGAACCGTGGCTACGGAGCTTATCACCAACGATAAAGTGAAACTGCTTACCGGGTTTGTGGCCTCGCCCTCGGCGATCGCGGTAGCGCCACTCGCAACGCAAGCCAAAATACCGATGCTGATTGCCAACGCCGGGACGGCATGGATCACAAACTTATCACCCTACATTGTACGGTTTTCGTTCAGCATGTGGGGGCCGGCGTATCCGATGGGAACGTACGCCGCGAAATATCTCAAGTGTAAGACCGCCGCCACGGGCTATACCGATTTTCCGCCCGGTCAGGACAGCGCACTGGCGTTCAAGACTGCTTTCGAAGAGGCCGGCGGCAAAGTCGTCGACCAAATCCGCATGGGACCGCCGGCGCAGGTGCCGGATTTCACGCCGTTTTTCCAGCGAGTGAAAGACGAACATCCCGATTGCTTCTATGTGTTCGTTCCCTCGGGCATGCACGCAGCCGGCGTAATGAAAACTTACGGCGATCTCGCCATGCGCCAAGCCGGCGTTCGTCTCATCGGCCCCGAAGACCTCATTCCCGATGCCGAACTCGCGCATATGAGTGACGCCGCCGTCGGCTTGATCGTGATGGCGAACTATGCCGACGATCTCGACACGCCGGGCAACAAAGAGTTCGTCAAGGCCTGGCACGAGGCCTATGGGCCGAACTCCTATCCCGATTACATGTCGGCGTCGGGAATGGACACGATGGCGGGCATTTTCCACGTCATCAATGCATTGCACGGAAAACTCGATGACGGCGCCAAGGTGATCGACGTTCTCAAGGGCTGGAAGCACGAGGGGGTACGCGGACCGATCGAAATTGATCCGCAGACCCGCGATGTCATTCAGAATGAGAACGCCGAAGAGGTTGTCAAGAAGCCGGACGGCAAACTCGGCGTGAAAGTGCTACAAACATTTCCACAAGTGAAAGACGAGTGCAAAGTCCGCAAATTAGGACGTTGCGGGTCGTAGCATCCGATCCATCTGAAGCATCCAGCTAACAATCTCGCTCCCGCGCCTCAGGTCGAGGTCCATACCCAGCGCGGAGCGAGCTTCGTCTCGCATTGCTGCGAAGGCCGGGCATCTCCAAGCAGCCAACTTCAGGGGTTGGGATGAGCCCCTGTAGGCGCCGAATGTAAACTGATTAAGAAACATGAGTTTCTAATGAGTTGCTAATCTTCCAAGGGACACCGGAGCGATGCTGGGACCGGAAGAACGGGCGCGCGAATATTACGCGATAGTGTGATGGAGTCGAACTGGAGTCCACGGGCGCATCAAATCGCTTCGGCCATCTCTAAATACCTGCAGAAGGCATTGGCCAGTTTCATTTGCCGAGGCGTGCGGCATTCAGCTTCGAAGATCGCCGGGGAACCGACCAGAATGCAGATAGCTCGCGCACGAGAGCTCGCGACGTTGAACCGGTTCGAGCTGTATAAAAATTCCATGCCGCGCGGCGCGTCCGAATAGCTCGACGTAGTTATCGAATAGACGACGATCGGCGCTTCCTGCCCTTGAAACTTATCCACCGTGCCAATTCTGCCGCCTGGTATTCGGTCCTGCAGTTCGAACACTTGGGCATTGTACGGAGCAATGATTAGGACGTCGTTCAGCCCAATCGCCGCTTCCTTTCCCTCCCGATCTATCCACGTCGCGTTCGAGGCCAAAATTTCATCGACCAGATCTTTGATCTTGTCCGCCTCCTCGGGAGACGAGCTTTGGTTGCCCTCATGAACGACCGGAAGATATCGCAGGCCTGATCCCGATGTCCGACTGCTCGATTTGATCTCCTGGAGCTCCAGGCTAGGCCGCGAACGCAAGCGGCTTTCGTAAAAAAGCTCGGAGGTGAAGGCGCAGATGTCCGGGTGGAGGCGCCACGTTTCCTCCAGAAATAACCCGCGGTCTGCAGGGATGGTCGCACGCAGACCGAGGATGTGCGTCAGCGCGGATACGTCACAACCCTCTGGATGGCTGCCTTGCATTGGCTGTTCAAGCTGTCGAGGATCGCCCAAGAGCACGATGCTTTTCGCCGCTTGTGAGACGGCGAGTACGTTGGCGAGCGACATCTGGGCCGCTTCGTCGATGAACAACGTGTCGACTGACTGAAACGCGTCGGGCCGCGCCCATAGCCACGCTGTGCCGGCGGCGACTTGGCAAGTGGTGCCGATCGCAGCCAAAAGCTTCCCGTTATCCGTCGTAAATCGCAGATACTGGAAATCGTCTTCCTTTTGCGAGACCTTCTGCATGCACTGTATCGACAACCCGAGCTCACCCGCAGCTCGGAGTGTTTCATCGAGTACGTTGCGGATGACCTTGTGGCTGTTTGCAGTTATACCGACGTTCTGTCCGATCCTTGTGAGGGTGCAGATCATTCGCGCGCCAATGTGCGTCTTTCCCGCACCAGGCGGACCTTGAACGGGCAAGATGCCGCACTCGATATGGGGTGCGATGCGCATCGCTGCCGCCAGCACCGTTTCATCAGTCTCCCGTAACGACATGCCGCCAACGCGCGGCGCCGCGACCAAGAGCAGATCGCGTGCGGCTTGATACCCCCCCTCTCCCAGCAAACCGTTATCGGCGACGTACTCTCCGATCCGCACCAGCGAATTTGCCAACTCTTGCGCGCCGATAACCGTGTGAGCGAAGACGGCCTCCGAATGAAGGTCCGCGGTATCTTGCCGTTTCTTAATATCGACCGTCCGCTCTTCAAGCGAGATTTCGGTGACTTTGCCCAACTTGGCGCCACCTACGCTCCGCAGGTCATCGTCGCCTCGCACGTCCGTGTCCTGGGCAGGGAAGCAATACCGATGGATCGGCGCCTTTGCCGTACCGCCGACGGTTTCTACATACGCGAGCCCGCAAAGTCCGGCGCGCTCGTCGAGTAACTCTTCGGTCGAGAGGGCGGAAAGGCGGAAGTACTCCCACCACACCGCCTTGTCTTCCCGCCGATGAAAATCCAGCACATGCGCAAGAAGCCAGCGACCGCGCTGTTCGGCGGTTTGCTCGGCCGGATCGACTGGCACGTCGTGAACCAATCGGGCGACGAGCGCCGCAATCTTCTCCTGCCAATCGCTTACGTTCTGGTTCGCCTCGCCCGTCTTCGGCGGCGGCCGGTCGATCGTTGCCCCTCCCGCTATGAGGCCGAAGCGAACGGTTTCCAGCCAGTCGCGTAGCTTCCATGCCGACAGGCAATCATCCCGGTTATACCCCTCGACGGCGCTTCGCTCTTTTTGCCCGATGGCTTCAAAGTCTCCGAGCTCGAGGCTGGCCTGAACTTTCGCGAGGATGGCGGAGGCATCCTGCAAGCCCACGGTTCTCTCGAACGTATAGAGCGGTTCCAGCTTCTTTATCGAATAGCTCTCGACGCTGGCGCGAATGCCGTGCCGGACAACAGAATATAGATCGACGAAAAGACCTGCCCGAAGCATGTGATCTATCTCGTCTTCCCGGGTTGCGTATCGGCCCATGAGTCGCTTGAGCGCCGCCGGCTCATACGGGGCGTAGTGATAGATGTGGAGGTCGGGATACGTTGCCCGCCGAGCAATCACTAGGTCGACGAACCGTTCGAATATGGCTTTCTCATCCAGCCGCGACAGCGCCCACTCGGCGACGTAGCGCTCGGCGCCGCCTTCTTTGAACGCATAGCCGAACAAAAACTCCAGTCCGCCATCGTCTACGAACGGGTCGCCCTCGAAATCGAGGAAGATGTCGCCGTCCGACGGAACGGGCAGACACGAAAGGCCAAAGCCGGGAAGAGTCGTTAGCGGTTCATAGATCAGTTTCTCCTCGGTTCGACCCTGCACTTGAATGCGCGCCTGCTCTCGGATTTTTTCGTAACTATGAATGGCTCCTCGATCGGGTTTCCAAGGAAGCGGCAGCGCGACGGTCGCCAGCCCCGCGACCGTGGTGACGTCGCGCCGGGCGAGCTCGGCTATTTGCGATTTCGAGATGCCGGCGACGAGCGTGAGGTGATCGTCTGCTCGCCATTTCGCATCGCATTGAAGCCGCCATCGGCAAATGTCGCAGTGGGGCTTCGGCTCCGGGTACAGCCCCTCCCCGGATCCGCTCGACACCGCCTGCTCTAGACTTTTCCGAACGCGCCGATAATACGCGGCATAGTCGGCGAAGCGAAAAGCAAGCGGCTCGAAACTCGTGCCCGGCGTGACGACGTACGCGAATTCTGGTGAGAACTCCTGCGTTTCCGAGAGGAGATCAGAGTAGAGGGATATCTGGAGAACCGTATTGCCTTTGGTCTCCCGCGCAAGCTTGGTGTCGATGACCTCGTAGGACCATGCGCCCAGCGCGCTCGGCTTTTCGACGCGACGGAGAATGTCCACTCGGCCGCCCCACTGTGCGGCCTGGAGAGCGCCTTGCGCGATGATGGGCGCCCCAGTGCGCATCTCATCAAGCGTTTGCGTCACCGAGATCGCGTCGATGGCCTTTCCGTCTATTGTGACAACCGGAAGGTTCTGCTCCTCAAGGTGATCGAGGTAACTTTGTTCGTGCCGGGCGCCGCGCTCGGTAAGAACCTCCAAAACGGGGTCCCACACTGCGGGTTTTTCGAGCTCGCCCCGAACGACCTCGAGATCGCGGCTTGTCAGGTAGCGGCAGTTGACGTGCCCCACCAGGTCGGTCGCGCTGAGACGCAGAAGTCCGTTCTCGACCAGCATGCTGAACGGTACCAGGGCAAGAATTACGACACAACGAGCGGTAAATGCTTCAGAGCTACATAACTTCCGAAATGCATTTCGCCCCAACTTTCAACACCATCGGTTCCGCGCCGCTCTTCATCTTGTTCTATGCGATTCCGGACAGCCGGCGCAGTTTCGCTCATTCAATCTCAGCGTTCGCCCGCCGCGATGTAACAGAACGCTCCAAAGACCACGAATGCGACGATTATGATTCGTGCCCCATCTCTGCAGCGCCGGAATCCGTTTCCATCTCTACAGACGTGGACGCGGTCGCTTCAAAGCCATTTTCGTCCTGCAAACTTAAAATAGCGTCAGCTTCCATTTCGGGCAAAATTTCTACGCCTCTTAGCTTGCGGTCAATTGCTCGCCGCCGCACCGACACCTTATCAATAGTATTGGACGCTTCTTGAAGCTTCTGCTGGACTTTATCGAGAACGTCGCCATATTTTCCAAATTCGGTTTTCACGGCGCCGAGCACTCGCCACACATCACTAGATCGCTTCTGAATAGCGAGCGTCTTGAAACCCATCCGCAAGCTATTTAGCAAGGCCATGAGAGTCGTTGGGCCGGTGACAACAATGCGGTACTCGCGTTGAAGATCATCCACGAGACCAGGCCGTCTAATTATTTCAGCAAAAAGTCCCTCGGTGGGAAGAAACAGTACGGCAAAATCCGTACTGTGCGGCGGTTGAATATATTTCTCGCAGATGTCCTTGGCTGATGTACGAATGCGCATCTCAACTGCCTTAGACGCGACCTCGGCTGCATCCTTCTCGCCACGGTCTGACGCATCGATCAACCTTTCATAATCCTCATTCGGAAATTTCGCATCAATAGGAAGCCACACTGGCCCTCCCGCATCGTCACCGCCAGGCAACTTTATTGCATATTCAACACGCTGATTACTTCCCGGCTTGACCTCAACATTGCGTTCGTATTGATCAGCGGTCAGCACTTGATCAAGGAGACTGCCCAAAGATACTTCACCCCACGCACCGCGCATCTTTACATTGCTTAACATCTTTTTCAGATCACCAACCCCGGTCGCTAACGACTGCATCTCGCCAATGCCGCGAAACACTTGCTCAAGCTGTTCACTTACTAGTTTAAAGCTAGCTCCGAGCCGCTGCTCCAAAGTACCCTGAAGTTTCTCATCAACAGTGACACGCATCTGCTCAAGCTTTTCCGCATTGTCATTACGCAATTTTTCAAGCGCGGTTTCGACTGCCATACGCAATCCTTCCTGCGCTTTTTCTAACTTATCGCTAAGCCCAGTAAGGGCGATCGTGACGTTTTCCAGTCGTTCCTTTTGGAGGCGACTCGATTCCGTTAGAGATTCGGAGACTCGGCTACCGAGACGCTGAAAATTGCCACCAAGCTCGTCGCGCAGGGTTCTTGAGGCTTCGGCCTGCTGCAGAATGCTGTTGTCTAGTTTATGCTCGATCAGCGTTCTTAAAGTCTCGCGACTGACATTAGCTTCGGATCTCATTTGAGCCATTTCATCATTCAGCTTCGTCGAAATGGCACCTGCTCTTTCATCAATGGCTTTGACTCCTTCGTTAAGCCGCTCGCCAAATCCATGAACCTGAGAGTCGATACCCTGGCGCAAGGTGCCAAAGGCTGCAATGTTAAGCTCCTGAAAACCTTTCAAGGAATTGCCAAGCTCTTGACGGAGGCTTCGAGACTGCTGCTCACCGGCGTTTCGAACAATGTCTGTTTCGGTCCTGAGAATTTGCTTCGCCCCTTGTGCGGTTAGCACATCCGGTAATTGTGCCGTTCGGAGAAAACAAAGGAGCGCAAACAGTGCCGCGATGCCGGCGGCTCCGGCCGCCACCGCGAGCAACACGAGTTCAACAAGCATGAACAGACCCTCCCGACGACGCCAAACTCATCGTGAACGAAATAAGAACATTCGTCAACCTGGGCGTGCGTAACCACTCCAGAGATAGGCCCTTTCGACGAGGAGGCGAGCACTTGACCGCGGATTTCGTTGCCGGCGCTGTCAGGCTTTTAAATTTTGAAACGAGACAATTGTAATCGCACGACGAAATGAATGAAGAAGGAACGGAACGTCGGGCCTGCGGTCAAAACGAATCCTCGTTCACGCCTCAAATTTCGCCATGTACGCGACCACACGCGAATCTATCTTAATTTCTGATTCGCGGATCGGCCGTGCGAGCTCTTTCCTTGTGGATAGAAAGAGCCGGTGTATATTTCTGACAGACCTCCGCTCTGCACGCCGCCCCCTGAACTTTCGGGTGTCGGCGAAGCAGGACGGAGAATGTTCATGTCCCTTGACACACAAGCCCGCGCAATCGCGTCGGCGCCGATACAATTCGTCAACATCGAGATCACGCCGCTGATCGACGGACAGTACTCCGTCGTTATGCAGGCCACCCTGCTTGACGAAGAAGAACTCGAATTCATCGGCCAAGACCTCGCCAATGCGCGCGTTCCAACGCTCGACGAGGCGCTCATGGTAGCGGCCGCATCGCGCCGTCAAGGGTGGCATGTCCCGATGGGCTCTCGACTTCCCTTCCAGGTGGGCTTTTCCCCTTGACCGCGCGAGTGTCGGCCGCTGCGCCAGAGAGCGTCTTGCGGAGCAGAACGCGTTGCAGGAGGTCGTCTTATCAGCGCTCACTCACCAACCCTATGACCGCTTGTTCGAACTGTTTCCATCGCGGGGGTGATCATGACTGGATATCGCCCCCTGTTCGGCGCCGGATTGCGTATGCCTGCGCGATCACCCGCGGCGTGTCCGCGGACGATGTCGACGCGCAGGCTGCGGCTGCCTCAAGTACGTGCCTCTCATCGACTTGCCGAAGCCGGTGAATCCGTACATCGGCCGCGCGCGGCGCCGCTGACCGGTTCGAGTTATCAGCTCTCATCATCAATTCTATGGGTATCGATATCTATGCCGGGTGGGACGGCATGAGTGCGGCGGAAAAAACCGCCCAGACTACCGGCTTTAGCGTCGAGCATGGCCACGTCGGCTATCTTCGCGAGGCGTATCACGGCGCGCCGTATGCGACGAAGGTCCTCGTGCCGGAAGCATTCGAGGAACTTCGCGTCCAAATCTACGCCGACACGCTCCGGGATCGCTTGCCGGCGGCGTTGGTCGTAGCCGAGCAGCGTGAGCGCGAAATCTACGGCGTGACCGATCAAGCCGAGATCAATCGCGTCCTCAAGAGCTACAGCGACTTCGTCAAGCTGTGTGCGCAAAAGGAAGCTGAGACAGGTGATCCTTGTCTTATTATAGCATCCTACTGACGTGCTCTTACCCGCCCCTCACGGGGCGGGTAAGTCATGCTTCCGCTTCAACCGGGCGCGGCCTCGTTGGGGACGGCGGCAGGGTCCGGGAAAGTGCCTCGGCCGCGGGATCAACTGACTACCGTTGTCCGCGACGCTCTTCTCATTGTGGCAGCGGCATCCCCGCCTCAAGCCGCAGCGGGGCGATGGACAACTCACGAGTTGCCCACACCCCTTGAGCTTGACCCGGGGGCCCTGTCCGCTCGCCACGAGAAGAGCAAGTCGCGAAAGCGACCTTACAAGCTAACGTTAATCGCTATGGAATTCATCTACGTGGAACCTGAGAGCCTTCACACCTCTCTCACGCGCCGCAAAGGGTGGTGTGTTACGTTCGAGGACGACAACGGTTGGAGCATCCTCTCTCGCCAGAAGACGAAAAAGTCGGCAGAAAAGCGCGCCGCCTACTTCCGCAAGGAATTGACCGCCGGCCGACTTCTCCGAGAAGACCCGAGTGTTTGGGAATGACGCGGAGGGCGGATAAGCATGCTTCCGCTCGGTTGGCGCACGGCCGCGCTTAACGTTCAAAATGCAAAAAGAAGGAATTGCCGCAGCCGCGCTGCCCCGCCGCTTTGCGTTCGAGCAAAAACCGGGGCATTGTTACGTCGCGACGATTGTTCAGCAATCCCGGACCATCAATATGTTGAAGAAGTTCATTGCGGTTCGCAACGTTGGCCGCTTCATTAGTTCGGCGATGGCGGGCGTCCCTGCTTGCCTAAAAACGACGCTCGTTGTCGGGGGGAACGGATTCGGAAAGACCACCCTGTGCTCGGTTCTTCGCTCGCTTGCCACCGATGATCCTGCCATCATCATCGGCCGGAGCCGTCTGGGAGCCGCGGCGGCGCCGGAAGTCGAACTTCTCCTTGAAAGTGGGAATGCGACATTCCGGAACGGCGCGTGGAGTGCGGCCGTTCCAGAGATCGCGGTTTTCGATGGCGTGTTCATCGCCGAGAATGTGCACGCAGGCGACGTGGTGGACCTGGAGCAACGCCGAAACTTGTATCGCGTCATTATCGGCAAGCAAGGCGTTAATCTCGCGCTCGAGGAGGAGCGCCTCGCCGGAGAAAGCCGCGCAAAGGGTGGCGAGATCAAGTCGGTCGAGAAAGTGATCCAGAGCCATATTCCCGCCGGCCTGGCATTCGATGATTTTATCAAGCTGTCAGCCGACGCCGAAATCGATGCCAAGATCGCGGCCCAGACGAAAACAATCGAGGCCATACGTGCGGCCGAGACGCTGAAGGCGCGTGGCGGCTTGAGCTCCTTGGGCGTACCGGAATTGCCGTCCGACCTGGAAACGTGCCTCGCCCAGACGCTCGAAGGGATCGCCGAAGATGCCCAGAAAAAAATTGCGGCGCACATCGCGCACCGGCAGCTCGGTGAGCACGGCGAGGAGTGGTTGCAGCGGGGCTCGGAGCGCATCCTCGACGACAACTGCCCGTACTGCGGCCAATCGCTAAAGGGACTTGCTCTCATCGACGCATACCGGAAGGTATTTGCTAACTCCTACCGCCAATTGAAGGAGAAAGTTGAACGCATCCGCAGCGAGATCGAAGGAGACTTTGGTGAAGGAACGATTGGTTCGATGGATACATTGTGCGCGAACAACAACGCCGGGGTCGAATTCTGGAGCCAGTATTGCGTCCTCCCTCAGCTCAGGCCACCGCCTGTAGAACCGAGGGATAGTGTGCGAGCAATCCGTGGCGCGGCGCTCGCTCGGCTCGCAGCAAAAGCGAGCGCCCCGCAGGAGGTCGTACCGCCCGATCCCAGGTTCAAAAGCGCCATGAAACAGTTTGCTGCCGCGCGCACAGCCGCCGATCAATATAATGCCGGCATCGCCGCCGCCAACGCGGCGATCGAGGCGAAGAAATCGGCTGTCGCGGCGGGCAACTTAAAACAAGAGGTGGCCACACTCTCGCGGCTCAATGCGCAAAAGATACGACACGACCGCAAGATCGCGCCGCAGTGCGCCGACTATCTGCGCCTCACGGAGGAGAAAGATAAAACCGATCAGCGCAAGCGCGACGTTCGGGCCACTTTGGAGGAGCATACGAGGAAGATCGTCAAGCCGTACGAGGGGCGCATCAATCGGCTCCTGGACAACTTCAACGCCGGCTTCAAGATCGCGCAAACAAGGCCAGCCTACGCCGGCGGCGTTGCAAGCTCGACCTATCAGCTCGTAATTAATGACACTGGCGTTGAGCTCGGGGACGGCAAAACGCCCAGCGATCAGCCGAGCTTTAAGAATACGCTCAGCGCTGGCGATCGCAGCACGCTCGCTCTTGCTGTTTTTATCACCCACCTGGAGCGTGACCCCGAGCGAGCGAAGCGCATCGTTGTCTTTGACGATCCCTTCACCAGCCAGGATTCATTCCGTCGCCGCCAGACCGTTCACGAGCTCAAAAAGCTTGGAGATGCATCCGACCAGCTGGTCGTGTTCTCGCATGACGCGACTTTCCTGCGGCAAATCCGGGACAAGTGCAACGCCGGAGAATGTACCGTCCTGCAACTCGCCGATCACCGAAGCTTCGGCGTAAAGATCATGGCTTGCGATCTCGATGAGGTGTGCCGAGGTCGCGCCGCATCTGACATGGACGATCTACAGGGGTACATTACGACCGGCGCCGGCAAGGACCGGGACATTATCAGGAAGATGCGCATCGTTCTGGAAACTCATTGCCGATCCACCTACCAGGGTTCTTTTGAACCCGATGACCGTCTCGGCGGCATGGTGGAAAAGATCAAAAAGACCGGCGATCAACATCACGCTTGGGCGCTCGTAGAAGAACTCGAACAGATAAACGAGTACAGCCGGGATCACCACCATGGAGAAGACCCGCAAGATGGAAACGCCGATTTAATCGACGGCCAGGAGCTAACTGGATTCGTAAAGCGGACGCTTCGCTTGGTCAACAACCTGCAAGCATAGCTGCTTTCCATTGCGGCTACGTGTAACGCTACTCGTAGTAGAGCGATCAACTCCTTAAACGTTAAGGCAGCGTCGCGTGTGATTATTTGCTAAATTTCGCCGTCTGCGGGGGACGGCCCCCTGTCGAAAATCGAGCTCATTAAATAAGACCTACGAGCCTGTTCGAGCTACCTGACTTAAATAGCAAGTTTCTTCGCGCGGAGGCCTCGCGCCAAGATCGAGCCAGACCAGAATCCCACGAAGCAACAACCAGCTCAAACGAGCCATCATCGAGCCGCCGAAACAGTATCGCGCTGTCTTTGTATGGAAATCCGCCTTGGGTTCGAGTTGGCAGATTGAAGCGTTCCATCCCATTGTTACCATGCCAAGTAATTAGCCGATCGGTCCAGATGCGCGCTCCGGCGCGCAACGTGGGAATCCCGATCGTTTTCTTGTCCGGGAAACCGTAATCGGTAAAGACGAACCCAAAAAATTTATGTCCGCGCCGAGGAAGCTCAAGCTGATTACCTGAGCCGCCCTGCATACCTTCGCTTTGGACCCACATCTCCTGAAATTTCTGAGGATGCAATACGCCACTTTCTACGGCGTCCCGGAATGTTTGTAGTCGGCCCGGTACGACAGGCTTGGGGCGCGGAACGGGCTCAGTTTCCAACTTCAATTGCCGAGGGGGTGGTTGGCGGCGGCGCGGCGCTTTGTAAGCTGAAATAAGGTCTTTCGTTAGCGGCGCTGTCCCCGCGGACGCAAAGGCAAAGACGGCGTCTACTTGTTTCGCCGCCACGTTTTTTTCGACCCATACCGCCTCTGTATTTATACTAAATCCGCGACTGGTCATATTTGCTGAGCCAATTACAACGTTTGCGCGCGGACCTCTCTGACCGAACGCATACACCTTTGGATGAAATGCGTGGGCTGGAAACAGCGATCCACCCGCGAGCAAATCGGCGCCCGCCACTCTCACAATCGTATTCGGCAGTGAACCCCAGTGCTGTAGTGCCTCCGGTTCCGTGATTCCGAAGTCGAGACACGTGATAAGGGTTTTCGGTATTTTGTTGATGCGCTCCTGCGTCAGGTATTCCGAAAGACAACTGAGCAGCATTTCACTTCCACCTAGTGTGACGTACGCGGAAGCGATGCGGACATTGCTGATGTGCGCGTCGAGGATATCGACGATTGCATTTCGAACCTCGGCGGGCCGCTCTGGAGTTTGTAGTCGCAACAATTGACCTACTCTGGTTCCGGTCCGGGGCGTGTGGTCCATTCGACCAAAGGACGCCCTCTCGACGAAGGGCTTTAAGCTTGCGACTCAATTATTCTCCGGCATCATCGCCCGCCGGGCTTTCCGAGTCATCACCAAACGCGGTAGTTCCCAAAGCCGAGGCACAAAGGACCTCCAGCTCTTTGAACTGTGCCGTGCCGTCAAGGAGCTCTCTGAGTTTGCTTCGTCTCGCGGGAAGACTACGGCCAGCATCATTCAAATAGAAGTCGCCTTTTACGGCCGCACTCGCGATACCGGCTAGCTCCCGCGCGAGTTCCGCAATGCGGGCTTGATCTTCATTGGATGGATCGTAATTCGGCATCAAACGGTACGGCAGCGTATGAACGTGCCGCTCGCCGAAATCTCCCTTTGGGTTAAAGGGTGCGATGGCCTCGGTCATAGCATGGCTATTGAGCATGCCGACCAGGTACCACGCCTCGTTCTTTTCATCGAAAAGTTTCCAATACAGTGTCTGATCAATGATGAGTTTGCGTGCATCCGCAACGGGTACGCACGCCGCGCAAATGTGCTTGCCTCCCGCTCCGGTAAGGACAACGTAGCCGGTCGTTCCAATAGCTTGTTTTTTTAGCTTGCCACGCTCATCGATCCGAGCTTGAAGTGACTTTCCTTTTCCAACGTCGGCCAGCTTCTTGTTGATCGCTTGGAACCGGCGCGCGGTCTGCACAAAACCCAAATTTCGGATGCCGGCCTCGTCGAATATTTGCCAGCCGCCATCATCCGATCTGACGGCCGGTATGGCGATCGGCGCGCGATGAGCCCCGAGAACAAATGGGAGCAGGTTTTCCGATTGCGCCATCGAGTGGATGAATCGCGGCGCCACATGGCCGGGAAAGCGCTCCCCCTTGAGTTCTTTTGAAGCCTTAACGGTAAAACTCCACGGTGATCCTTTGTGAGGTGTATCAACACGGTATTCTGCCGCGGTATCATCCATGATTTCGACGCATACCGCTGTGCGAGGCATCAGGTCCGCTCCCTGTTGCGGCCTTTCAGCATCGCCAACCGCTGCGACGGGCATACCGTGCTTTTCCAGCAGCCACGCCGTCCGCTTGGTGCCAATAGTCGCGACGGAGAAATCTACAGCTTCCAGACCACTCGGCTGGGCGAGGTTTCCCGCTATTGCACCCTTCTTTACTTGGGCTGTGCTGCTTCGCTTGTGGCCTATGAGCGCAGCGCCAGGATATTTAAAGGTACCGGGCGCCACTTGCCACACTTCGTTGATTTCCAGAGCGACGGGACGCCTGCTGTTGAGGAATTTTCCCTGTCGGAGCGCCTCGTGATGATGCCCGTTCAAGATTGAGCCGGGCACGAGACATGCGACCGCGGCATCCGCTTTAAGGTATCGATCAACCGCATGGAGCAAATGCGTCGTTCCAAGCTCCAAGTGAAGGAACGATTGTCCGGCCGGCATGATGCCGTAGAGCTTTGCGCGGCTAGTCAAAAGACCGCGATACGGATTGTCGGCAAGGCCGCTCATCGCGAGCCACGGGGGGTTTGAAACGAGACCGTTAAACTGTCCGCTCAGGAGGCCAGGACGATAGGTATTCCGCAGAATGAAAGCCCAAATGCCATTGCGATTCGCAACGGCAAGCTCTGACATGCGATGTACGAGAGCGTGAACCGCTTCGGCGAGTGGCTCTCCCAGGTCGCCGCGCAACGTAACGCCAGTGGCAGCTACGGCCCCGTTCAAGAATGTTTTGGCAGTTGCCTTTGATGGGCCAGCCGCGTTGCCTTTCGCTTTGGCGTCGAGTGCTTCGTCGTACGCCCAATCAACGATGCGATCGAAGAGGTCCTGATACTCTGGCTCCACGAGCGCATGTGGCAATTTAATGATCGTACCATCCAGCGATACCGGAATAGGCTCGGTCTCGCCGATTAAGGGAAGCGCCTTTGAAACGGGAGTAACCGCAAAAAGTGAATCCGCGTGATACACCGGGATGACGATTGGAGCTTTGGCCGCTTTGATCTCTTCGGCCAGGGTCACAACCCATGTTGTCTTCGAAAGGCTGACGGCGAGAGGATCGATATCAAATCCTGTGGCAACCTCGTGCAGCACACTAATCTCGTTGAGGGCGAACTTCGTTCTCGCTGCCTTCAGGATTTCCGCCAGGATGGAGCCCGACCCGCAACACATGTCGATGATCCGAGGGACTTCTCCCTTCGGCAAGTTGTCTAGACATCGCTCCGCAAGCTGCTTGGCTAACCAACTCGGTGTCCATTCTTGGCCAAGCAGCTTGCGTTGGCTGCGTCGCGCGAGCTGCGCCATTAAGCGGCCGAATAGGTCTTGTTCGTGCCGTCGCGCGAAATCGTATGCGTAGAGGTCGCGCTGGATTTCGCGGGCTATCGGAACGAGGCGGTCAATGTAACCCGGCTGAACGGACCAACCGAAGTAATCCTGCTCCACCATGTTCTCAAGCTGATAACGATCTCTGAAGTACGAACCATCCAAAATGACCTTAAGTCGCGCATCATCGCTCGATCCGGCATGATCAGCGAGGACGTTCACGCTCAAGAGTCGTGCCAGCACCCCCACATAGAGTTCGTCCACGTACGCATCGACTCGAAACTCGCCTGCGTGTGCTCCGAGATGATCGACAAAGCGCGACCACAAATCTGTAGCAAGAGTGATCGATGTATCGGCCACGCGCCCGTCAATGACGAGCTGTCGGAGCTCAACGGCACTGCGTACGTGAGGCCCACTGCCAAGTCCTAGATCGAGAGCGATGAGATCGGCGCGTAGAGGTCGAGATTGCTGTCTCGCAAGATGCTTGCGGAGAAATTGAAGTAGCCGCCGCGCCGCATCGGCATCGTGACCTGGCAGTTGTAACTCATCCACAAGAACGAGTGTCACATCGTCGGTCGTGCAGTGCGCCGGGTCTACGCCCGGGGCCAGCTCCACATCGTAGGCGTACCACTCCACGGTATCGGACAGGACGCCGCGCACCTGCGTCGGAAGCACTTTGTCTCTAATTAAGCCAGCGGCATGCTCCCTGACCTGATGGAATCCTTCATCGCGCTTCGCCTGATTGCGTAGGTCGCTTTCGTACTCGATTGTCGTCGAGCCGACTAGATTATCAATAAAGCGATCCGCTATCGCGCCGCTCGCCTTTCCAACCTTCGTGTGAGATTCAGTTCCTTCGACATAGTGATTGATCCAGGTTTGATCTTCGGCCGCAGGGAACATGACGCGCAACGCGCTCTGGATTTCACCTCTCAGCACGGCTTCAACACTTCCAGCATCACGCAAAGTGCGACATCGTCTGATCGTCTCCCGAGTCTTTTCTATGTTTTCGTTCATGCCGCAATTCTTTGACGCATTCGTTGGAGGGTATCCGCACGATTCGTCATTATTGTAGCAAGCTTGATCGGATCGGCGTTCGGCGTGTCGGCGCATAGAGCCTTGATGACAATCGCGTCAATCCGCGCACGCACTTTTTCGGAATTGCGCCGAAGGACCGAGCCTTCGTCGTGAAGCTTCTCCTTGATCGCTTCGGAAAGCGCGGGTATCGGCAATTTTCGCATGTGCGCCGCTTCTAGCTTGAGCGCGCCACCGCCCAGGGGGGTCCCAAGGGCTTCCATCAGGAGCTTACACCACGTGCTATTAAGGAGCGCTTTGAGTGTTGGAGCACTCCAACTCCCGGTAGGTGACCAGAAAGTGGAAAAATTGGCGTCGATGAGGATGGGCTCAATCAAATTCATCTCAACCCATGGGGTGCCACCAATGACGCGCGCAACAAAGGCTGCCGGAAGATGCCGGGGTGCGAAATCGGGAAGCATGTACCAAAAGCGCGGGGTGACAGCGCCTTCCTGGTGGGATCTCACGTTCGTGCGAACGGCGGACAGCTCCGGAGCGAGCTTCCCGCCCCCGCGATCCTCAATGGGCATGGTGGCTGCACGCCGAACATATTCGGCGAGCTCTCTCGGCATTATTTCCGGTACGAGGTCGCGGCGCGCGCGATATGTCGATTCCGCCTCTGCGACAGCAGGAGCATCACTTGGCAACACCCACTGTCTCAGGTCCAACACTCGACCGGGGGGCACGTGCCCGTTTTCGATAATCGAAAGCTCAGATTGTCGACGTAACACGGGATGAATTGCGCGAGCCGGAACATCAAATTCGCGCCCGCCATAGACCGACGAGGATTTTACGCGGACGCGATCATGTTTCGCTTCGCTGCACGCTTCGACGTAGAAGAAGCTGTTGCATCCGGTTCTCAGACCCTGACCCACGCGAATGCCCAACTCATCTAACGTCGATAATGATTGCGGAAGAAAATCATTTCCAAGAATTTCGCGGACTACCTCTGGAAGGTCGACCGTCGGCGAAAGATGCGGTGTCGCGAAGAGGGGTAAGTTCTGTTCATCGTTGCCCTCAAGCGCACGAAACCACGGGCGGCGGCCGGAGCGGTGCTTCAGCGACGAGTATTCCTTTCGAAGATTAAAAGGGCGCACGTGAATGCCGGTTCGGCCTACCGGACCCTTCGAAGCCCATTGAGCGCAATCGGCTTCAGGAGTCTTCCCGCTGAACGTGGCGCCCACGAGAGAGTCCGACAATGCGGCTTCCGGCGATACATGGAGCCACAATGGCGTCGGCCAGTTATCTCTGGTTGCAAGGGGCTCTCGAACTTGCTGCGCCGGTAGGCGCGTGGCAACGATCAGATGCGTACGAACGAGCGCCTCGGAGAACCAGCCGGGTTGCGCGTCCTCAACAATGTAGTCGAGCTGGAAGCATCTCAGGAGGAGATAGCGGATTACATCGCCGTAGTCTCGCGACCGCCATGTTGCAGGAACAACCAGTGCAAGCCGGCCACCTGGTCGCACCAGGAGCCCGGCAAGGAGCCATGCGGGAACGGATAGGTCCGCGAGGCCTGAGTACCCTTTCACGAGAGTCGCCCAAACGCTCTTTTCTGCACCGGAAAGATCGCGCTCGATTAGCCTTAGTAGTCCGGCCCTGCTCGCGTCGCCCTGACCACCGTTGCCGTTTTGCGCTTGATACCGGATGTACGGTGGGTTTGTGATAACCAGGTCGTACCCGCGCTGCGACACCTGCTCTAATACTGCTGGATCGAACGCGCTGCCTGATACGATCCTGTGCTGAACGCTTCCGGCAATCGTTTCGAGCCTGTGACGGCACAGCGCCGCCGTTTCTTCATCGATCTCGATGCCGTCGAGCCGTTCGAGCTTGATGCCTCGCTCAAGAGCCGCTTCCCCGGTGGCGTCAAGAAGATCCCCGTGACCTGCCATCGGATCGAGAATTGACCGCGCCTCTGCCGTTAGCGCCAGGTGTGCGAGAAGTTTGCCGAGCGGGATGCCGGTAAAAAACTGTCCGAGCTTCTTCCGCTGGGCCTTAGACAGTCCCTCTTCGAAGCTGCGCGCGGCGGCGCGGCCGACCTTGCGTGCATTAGGCGTAGACATCGGCGTTCGCGTCGGAAACGTGCTTTCCGTCATACCATTGGTAGAAGACGTCGGCGTCAACGGGCACTTGCTGGTCGCGCGTAAGGAAATGTGCGACCAGACGCGAATAAAGGCGTTGAGCTGTCTGCTCTATCGGGTCGCTTGCAGCTTTCGCTTTCTTTTGCAGTTGCTCGGCAACTTGCCACACGCCGTGCTTTTGCTCCGTTTGCTGCCTGCTGCTCTTGTTGAGCAATAGCACCGGATCGCCGCGCACCGCTCCTTCGGTCGTTACCTGCTTGAAGCTGCCCTGAGTTTTATCCAGCACGCTAGCGCGTTCGACGCCAAATTCGGCGGCTTTGTAAGCCTTTTGCAGAGCATTCCATACGTCGGCCGATGCCGAATGAAAGACTAACGTTCCCCTACCGTTCGGCTTGAGTATTCGGTACGCCTCCCTCAAGGCGTCGGTCATCAAATTCTCGTACTCGCTGACGGACTTTCCTTGGTGTTTGCTGATGATAATTTCTTCTCGGCGGTCGGTGTAATCGTCCAGCCACGCTTCATTTAGAAAGTTGATTTCGGCGTACGGAATATTTCCTCCGAACGGAGGGTCAGTGAATACGTAATCGACGCTACTATCCGGCAGGTCGACTTTGCAGCTGGAATGCTGTCGTACGACTACCCTGCCTGTCCGACCATGGATGGTTTCAAAGGCCTCCGCGATCGTAGCAAGTTTTCGTCGGACGCCCGCGAAAATGTTCTTTTCGACCGGAAGCCCGCTTACGTACAAGACGCCCGGTTGAGCGCTCGTTATGACAAGGTCGTTCAGGCCCGTCTTCGCGACAACCCGCGTCATGATCGTGGCATGGGATGCGTTGTAGCTCAGGAGCCAAAACCGAAGGGCGTCGCGCAGCGCGCCTTGGTATCGCTCTGTGCGCTTCCACAGCCGCGCAAACACAATCAGATTGCGGCGCGTATAGAAGTGATGGAGATGCGTGATGCCTTCGTGATAGCCGCTTCGGTAGAGGTCGCCCCACGGGATCGCGACGCGCGGAACTGTTTCAGGAATGGGCTGTTGCGCAATCTTCTTCACAAGCGCCGCGTCGCTACGATTTGCCGGCCGAGACCATTTCTTGTTACCCGTCGTACCGTGAATGCGAACCGGGTTTCGCAACCGCAATGTTCGGTTTTGGTCGAGAACATCATCATACGTGGTCTCCGTCTGCCGTTCGACTTCATCGAGGCTGGCTTCGTGACCACACGAGGGGCACGTGAAGGTTCGTGAGATGCGTGCCGGCTTCAGCGAGACGCACGAATCCCAAAGCGTTTCCTCTTGTCCGCATGACGGACAGCGGAGCCGATCAGTCCAGATCACATAGCGGATGGTGCCCGATTTTCCAGCCGGGTCCTTTGCGTCGTACATCCATCCGTCGGATTTTTCGGTTGCGGATAGAATCTCTTCTGCCGCCTTTCGAAATTCCTTTGGATCAGGAGGATTGGTGAGGACGTGACCGACGAACGCTCCGAGGGCGCCGAGCTCATATAAAACGGCGTTTCGCGCTCCCCATGTCACCTTCAAACCCAGCTGCTTTGCCTTCTCCCGCAATTCGACTGAAGGATTCTCGCACAACAGGGCCGCGAGGCCTGTCGTGCCGCTGCCGGCAAAGCCGTCGAAGATCGTATCGCCCGGCTTCGTATGCGCCGCAATAAAGAGTGCGATGGCCCCTGGAGAAATCTTCGTTGGATATGGGAAGGCCGAATACAGCGCGCCGGTCCGACTCGCCGGCAGGGGCGTTCTGTACAAGGCGTCCAGCGTGTCGCTCTTTGATTTGCGCCGTACGCCCGTCCGAATCTTACCTGCCGCACGCATTTTCGTATCTCCCACACCGTACATTGTACTTGAATTAGACCGCGCGTCGCTCGCGCTTGGGGATTGTCCGAACCGCTCGGTCCCTTTCACCCGCGTTTGGATGGCGGCGCAGGTAATCGTCGATCGCGCGACGGATGACCCACGAAATTGAGACTTCGTCCTTTTCGGCCAGGTGCTGGAGCCGGTTATAGTCCGTTCCAGACAGGCTTACAGTAAGCCGCGGACCGAACCGCCTATATCTAATTGGTAGCACGACTGAATCCCCTACATGTTCTCGTATTGTTCACGGTACACGAATTGCCGGCTCATATCAACACTGTGATGCAAAGTGCATCACCGAATGCTCCAAAACCCCGAACAAAACTGCCCGATTGAATTCGTCAGATATTCGCAATGGGAACCAACACGCGCAGCACGTCCGCTGGGTTGTCGCGGCCTGCGATAGGTCTTCCTCGCCTACGCAGCTTTCGAGGAAGCGGTCGAGAATTGGCCACACCAACGCTTCACGCTCCGCAACCGGATATTGGTCATCCGAGAACTTCCGCGTGCCCTTGGAAAAACGCGCTGAGTGGCTTAGAAGCTTGCCCGCGCCAAGATGGCTCCGCTTCCTCTCCGTACCGATCCCAGACCGGAGCAAAATCGGAGCAAAATTTCTGAGGCGGTTCCGTAAACGCCTGAATTTATTGGTTAGGCCGGGTTAGCTCAGCGGTAGAGCAGCGGTTTTGTAAATCTATTTGCGCCGTGCCGGCTACTCCGCCCTTGTCGCAAATACGTGCGGCCCTGTTGACGTTTTTGCGCCTCCAACGCCGTCGCCGTTCCCACTGATATCGGCTCATTACGGGCAGTCCGGTGGCAATTCGGGTGGCAACCTTTGGGTCGGCCAATTGGCCTAGGACATCGAGGTGGCTGTAGCGATCGCTGAAATACGAGCGCGTCTTCAACGCCTTTGAAACCGGCAGCGAGGCAAGAACCGAGATCGGTCGTTGTTATTTCATCGTCGATAGACCCACTCAGTCTTTGGCGGCGGGACGCCCGACTACGTTTATGCTACGCAGGCAAGCGAGGAGAAATCGGCGGCATAACCGAACCCAGAATCCATCTTTGCCAAGCCGCCATTCTGTTCCGGAGCACCGCTCTCTTGCGCGTCGGCTTAAGCGGCAACGGGGAGAACGTTTCTAATTGCCTGCAACAGGTCTTTCCGCTTGAACGGCTTATAGAGCGTCGCGTTCACGCCCGCCTCCGCCGCCATCGCGTCGAAGTTGGGCATTTGCTGGGTGTTGCCGGCGAACATGAAGCCTGAGGCAGTTATGATCGGCATGTCCAGTTTGATCTTGCGGATTGCCCGGGCCACGTCGAGGCCGTTCATTTTCGGCAGGAACAAATCGCAAATAACCAGATCGAATGGCCCATTTTTGATGGCTTCTATGCCGGCCGGCCCATCGTTGACGGTCGCAACCTCGAAACCGTCTGCCTCCAGGATGATTTTCGCGGTGGCACACACCGCCGTTTCATCGTCGATGATCAGAATACGTGCCATTGGTTACCCTAGGCGCGACGCCAGGGCTACCTGCGTCGCGCGCATGAGCTCGTCGGCGCGAAATGGCTTTTTCAGACGCACGACGTGAGACAAATCATCGGCTGCCCGCAGAACGTCGATCATCGGACGCCCACTGGACGGCTGGGAAGCGCCGGATATGGCGATGACCGCCAGATCCGGGCGGCGTTCATGCAAACTTCTGATCACTTTAACGCCGTCCATCTCCGGCATCACAATATCGATGATCGCCAGATCGAAGTCCTCCCGATCCAGCTCGATCAGACGTAACCGGCCGCTTTCGAATGCTGACACGTGAAAACCTCTGACACGCAGCGCTACCGTGATCGCGGCCCGGACATGCCTCTGATCGTCGATCACCAGAACCCGCGGCATTGTGGTACTCGGCGCGGCAAAAACCGCCTCCAATATCAACCGATACTAATAAATGCCGCGTTAATACAACCTACGCGTTTCAATCGCTTGAGTTTTGGCTTGTGGCCGACGCTATGGAGAAAAAGTCTTTGCGTCGTCAAGCGCACGGCGGACCATGATTGCGAGGTCGGACTTCCGATAAGGTTTGGCGAGAAGGTGGACGCCAGGATCGAGGCGGCCGTGATGGACGATGGCATTTTCGGTGTAACCGGAGGTGAACAGCACCTTGAGCGGCGCGCGACGTTTGGCCATTTCCTCGGCGAGCCGACGACCGTTCATGCCGCCGGGCATGATCACGTCGGTAAATAAAAGATCGAATGGCGCCCCGGCATCGGCGATCGCTAGCGCCTCTGCGGCGTTGGCCGCTTTCACTGTCCGGTAGCCGAGGCTTTGCAACTGCGCGGTAGCTGAAGCAAGGACCAGCGCGTTGTCCTCGACCAGCAAAATGGTTTCGCTGCCGCCTTCAGGCGCTGCCTCGATCGGAGTTTCCGCCGTCGGGTAAGCGGCGGCAGCGCGCGGCAAATAAATCTTGAAGGTCGTCCCGTAGCCTTCTTCGCTGTAGACCTTGATGTGGCCGTTCGACTGTTTGATGAAGCCGTAGACCATGCTCAGGCCGAGTCCAGTCCCCTTGCCAACCTCCTTAGTGGTGAAAAACGGCTCAAAGACCCGCTGCCTGATCGCTTCCGGAATGCCGTCCCCGGTATCACTGACTGCCACCACAACGTAGCTGCCCGGCACAACTTCCCGATTATTTTGCGCATAGTCCGCGTCCAAAACGGCGTTGCCGGTTTCCAGCGTGAGCTTACCGCCGTTCGGCATCGCGTCGCGGGCATTCACCGCAAGGTTAACTAGCGCCGTGGTCAATTGCGTCGGATCGACCAGGGCGGGCCAGGCGTCGCTCGCCAGACGCAGCTCAACATCGATCTGCTCCCCCAAACTGCGGCGCAAAAACTTTTCCGATTCCGTCATCAACGCGTTCACGTCGGTCTCGCGCGGCTGCAACGGCTGCCGTCTGGCGAAGGCGAGCAAATGTCCGGTCAACTCGGTGCCGCGGTCGGCGGCTTCGCTGATCAAGTTAGCGATCGCCGTCATCTCCGGCTTGTCCTTGACTGCGTCCGTTAGAATGTCGATCGTGCCGGTGATCACGGTGAGCATGTTGTTAAAGTCGTGAGCAATGCCGCCGGTCAACTGCCCGATTGATTCCATCTTCTGGGACTGGACGAGCTGATTCTCCATCGCCCGGCGCTCGGTCACATCCTCCACCACCACGAGAACGTGCTGCGCATCAGCATGCTGGTCGCGAACAACCATGCGGCGCGATACAACTAGACGCGTTCGCTTGTCCGGCCTTAGAATCGTATGCTCTTCGATGAAGGAAGCTTTTCCGGTCTGCAAAAGGTCGCGGTCGTTCCGCTCGATCAAATCCGCGGTTTCCGTTGGGAATATCTGCCGCGGGGTCTTGCCGAGCATCTCGTCGCGCGAAAGGCCCCACAGTTCTTCGGCGGCCTTATTGACCAGGATGAACTGCAAATCACGAGCATCCTTCACGAGAATTGCGACCGAGATATTCTCGACGATGCGATCGAGAAACTCGCGGTTGCGGTCGCGATCCTTTTCGGCCTGAACGCGCTCGGTGATGTCGCGGATGAAACTGTTGATGATGTAGCGATCGCCGCGGCGGATGGCGGTTAGGGATATCTCGGTATTGATGATTTTACCATCATGCCGCAAGGACGGGGCTACGTAGCGCCACCCACTACCCCCTTTTTCCGCTTCTGTGAGAAAGCCGGCGAGCCGGCCGCTCGTGAAGGAACGGTTCTCGGGTGGAATAATAATGTCGATAAGGTTGCGGCCGACAACTTCATCCCGAGACCAGCGGAAGGTCGCTTCTGCCTGCGGCGACCAATCGATGATGTTCCAGGAGTCGTCTAGTTGCACGAAGGCGTCTAGCGCGGTGTCGATGATGGCGCGGGAAAGCTTTTCGCTCTCGATCAGTGCGGCTAGCGTCTGTTTGCGGGCGCTGATATCTCGCGCCATCTTAGAGGCGCCAATAATCGTGCCGGATTGGGATTTTACTGGCGATACGCTGAGCGATATGTCAAGCCTCCGTCCGTCCTTGGCTAGGCGGACAGTCTCGTGATGCTCGATTTTTTCGCCTGCTTTGATCTTGGCTAGGATCATCCGCACGTCGCCACGCAGATCGGCCGGGACGATAATATCGATGCTCTTGCCGATAACTTCGTCGGCTGTGTAACCGAACAGATGCTCCGCGGCTTCGTTCCATCCGGTCACAATGCCATCGAGGTTCTTGGTGACGATCGCGTCGTTGGACGATTCAACCGCGGCAATGAAAAGCTGCTCGCGCTCGGCGTATTCGCGGATTGTCGCCTCGTTGCGTTTACGCTCACTGATGTCGAGTATGACGCCGAGGACAAGCAAGCCCGTGCTTGTCTGGATTGGATTGAGTCCGATTTCTACCGGGAACTCGGAGCCGTCCTTGCGTACTCCTTTGAGATCGCGGCCGGCACCCATGCGTCGCGCCTGCGGCGCGGCGACGAATTCGCTGCGCAGAAGAATGTGTCCGGAGCGAAACTTTTGAGGCACCAGAATGTCGACCGGTCCCCCAATCAGTTCATGCCGGTCATAACCGAACATGCGTTCGGTTTCGGCATTGACCAGGATGATCGCGCCGTTCGCGTCGATCATGACCAAGCCGCTCGGCGAAGCTTCGACCGCGAGCCGGAATTTTTCTTCCGCCAGCTTTTGCTCGGTCGTATCACGGCCGAAAAAATAATGTTTCCGCGCGCGGCTCGACCACGCGCCGGTCCAGCCCAGAGTCACAACGCCGCCGTTTTTATGTCGGTAACGCGCTTCGAAAATCCGCGCCTTGTCGCCGCGACGCAAGGCGCGCATCTGCTCACGTGTCGGAGCGAGGTCGCCTGGATAGATGAAATCCTGCGCGCTGCGCCCCATCATTTCATCGGGACGATAACCTAAGATTTTTTCGCAGCTCGGGCTCACGCGAACGATGTTGCCTCGCGTATCGGTCACAAGGATTAAGTCCGGCGACGTGTCGAAAATGTGCCGGCCTTCATCGACCTGGGCCAATCGAACGGCAGCTGGTGATTGCCGCCGCATGGCAGCAAAGAACCGCCTCATGGGATTGGTATGCTTCATGCCGGCTCCGGGACGGGCGCCGCCCCCGGCGGCATGCGAATCAGGGCACCTATGCAATTTTATAGCATCCTGGTTGTGAGAGTTGCGCTCGAAGCTTTTGAGCCGGCTGAGTCCTTTTTTGCGCTGAGCCTCGAAGGTGTCGCAGGCAATCTGCAAAGGTGGCTTGGGCCGGTGCCGACGCGCCGCCTTGGATCGATACGCAGCACGGCGACGGCATTCGGCGCTGCAATAAGTATGATGGCGGCCAACGACTTTTCGGGCGGCCTGAAAAAGCGCAGCGCAGCATCGACATGCGAGATCGACGGCGCCTGTCATCGAACGGCCGCCGAAAATAAATGGGGGGGAAATGCCCGACGCAGCGAGGTCCCAAGGGTCGGCAATCGATAGTCAATCGTGCGCTCATAGGCGCGTCGCGCGGACGACTAAGCAGCAGCGGACGACCCGGCAAGCACGCGACTTAACCACCACCTAGCAGGCGCGCATAACCGACAGAGCGCCGTCGTGACGTTCGCCTATCAGCCGGCGGCCCGAAAATCGGCTTGTTGGAGAAAAAAACCTGTGCGTTAGGCCAAAGTGGTTCCTGCGTTTGAATTGTTTAGAGAATTGGCCCCCCCTAGATTTAGCGGCTCGACTCCCCAACGTCATGGTCTCATTTATTCTTATCGCGTTTTAGACCTTCAATGCCGTGGGTACAGCGGACGCGGACGGCACGGTGACCGGTTCGAGTTATCAGCTCTCATTACAATTCTATGGGTATTGATATCTATGCCGAGTGGGACGGCATGAGTGCGGCGGAAAAAACCGCCCAGACTACCGGCTTTAGCGTCGAGCATGGCCACGTCGGCTAAGGCGAGCCGCATTACTGGTGAACCATGCTGTCATGTAGAATGGCGAATTACGGGGCGCGTCGCTCTTAAAGCTGCAGGAATTACTAACGTCGCGGACCTGCTGAGCTTCGATCACCACGAGTTTTGGCAGCGTCGATTGCTGATCGCGGAATGGGATTTGCAAAAATTGGGACGTCTCACCTATCACGAGCATCTTAAGCGCCGCTTCAAAGGCAAGCAAAAAAAGCTCGCCAATTGGATTGAGTGGTGGGGAAACATGCGCGTCGATATGTTTCGGCAACGGGCTATCACGTTGATAGCCGCCTTGCCGAAGCTTTCGACCAGCGGTAGCACCAAAGCCAGATCGGACCTATGTTCGGTTCAGGACGTGCTCGATGCTGCGAGAAGGGAAAAGGGAAAAACGCAGATGTCCTCCAAAGCATTCGCATTCGCGATTGCCTTCTCATGATGGACAATAGCGCACTACTTCCGTCATCCCCCTATACTCTATAATGGTCATGATGAAAGTTGCCGCGTTGCCGCGTATAAACGTTAAACTACGGATTTGGATTGCGAAAACCTAATTAGAGCCACTCCGAAACAGGCGATGTCTGGAAATCAGATAGCTTGAGGCAAGCCGCCATTCTGTGCTGGAACGTGGGACCACTTCTAAGAGTCTGTCCGGAGACTTTAGGCCGGATTGCAGAGTTTTCGGAGCATAAGACGAATTGATGCGAGGCGTAGGAACGCGAGCGCCTTGCGGTTGAGGTTTTCCCAATCCTTGGCGAGTCTTCG
>Ga0307373_10002147_pt1 | contig 35934 bp, 27 predicted proteins | sample OX2MG_FD_202534 | JGI IMG/M metagenome (GOLD analysis project Ga0307373, IMG submission 202534) | Soil microbial communities from Risofladan, Vaasa, Finland - OX-2 | ecosystem: Environmental > Terrestrial > Soil > Coastal area > Acid sulfate soil | place: Finland: Risofladan, Vaasa | collected...
CGCGGTCGAAACGGCTCTAAATCGCAGATGCTCGATCGCGAAGCCACCGAGCGATGTGATCGGGATCTGCGTTTCGTGATCTTCCGTGGCTTCAATTGTCCACCCATTAAGTTCAGCGAATGTCACGACGGAAAGCCAGGCGGTTCTCTTGTTGCCGTCTACAAGGGGCTGATTCTCGGCAAGAGACCGCATAAGCGCGGCTGCCTGCTGAAAGAAATCCTTGTGCAAGTATTCACCACCGAAAGATGCCTGCGGCGCGAAAACCGCTGACTCGAAAAGGTCCATTGAACGAATCATCACTGGGCCTTTTGTGGCAATTTCCGCAATTTTGCGGACCTGCTCCACCGAGAGGAAGCGCGAATCAGAGATTCTTCAGCGCCTCCAAAATGCGTTCATCTTTTTTGGCTAAGCGGCGAGCGATCTGTTCGACTTCGCTATCCAAAGGCGGAGCCTTCAATAGTCGACGAACAGCGACATTTACGACCGCGTTCTCGCTCATTGAGGCATAATCACCCTCACGGCGCTTCAGGAGATCGGCAACCTCCGGCTCAAGGCGAAAGGTACTAGCTTTCCGGGGCATCCTCTTCATGGTGTCATCATGATACCACAATGACACCACACTCAGCCATCCGCACCCCGGTGCTTGCCGACGACATGTGCGGGGGAATTCAACGAGAACGTTGAGCCGATCCCGGCCATGCTTCAAATATCGTGCGGGCCACCGGGCCGAGGTGCGACGTGAAGCTTCGCAACCACATAGCTAAGCGCTTGGTGGATCGTTTCCGAGCCCTTAATCTTTGCCTGGCGGAGAGTCGGTTACGAGGGAGTTAGGAGGCGAGCTCCCTCTCGCGCGGGAGCGCTTCTCCACACGTGTGGACAAGCCTGTGGAAAAGCACCACCCGAAAGACCCCTGCGATGGACCGCAAACGCCTGTTTTAGAAGGTGATTCGTGCTTGTCAAGGGGCGATTCTCAGCGCCTTCTCAGTCGCGAAAAAACGTTGAAAACACGTTGTTTTTTCGCTGTGGATAAGTGGATAAGATTGAGCCCATTTTCCGCAGGAGAGGCGCCTGATTAAGCCAACCGATTGCGTCCTCACGTCGACCGCGCGTCACCGGCAACGGTACCGAGCGGCCCGATACTTCGCAGTTTGGTTATGGGGTCGTATTACGATGGCGCTTGCGGTCGGCACTTCCGAAATCTCGCACGAACTCTGGCTTTCAGCACTCGATGCGCTCGAGCGCCGTTTTTCCAAGCCGATCTTCGAGATGTGGATCAAACCGATTCGCTTGGTTTCGTTTACCGGAAATCAGATGGAACTCTCGGTGCAGAGCAAGTTTGCTCGCGACTGGGTCGAGAACCGGCTCAAGCCCCAGATCGCGGTCGCATTGGGTGAAGTGTTCGATACCGAACTCGACCTCACCATCGTGGTCGCCGAGCCCGTCGAAGCGGCTCCGCCCGCGCCGGGAATCGCCCCTGCCGGCGCGGCTTTGCGCTCGCTAGACGATCTGCGTACGGCGAATCTCAACGGCCGCTATACCTTTCAAGAGTTCGTGGTGGGCAACTCCAACCGTTTCGCCCACGCCGCAGCACAGGCGGTTGCTTGCGCACCGGCGCGAGCGTACAACCCGCTCTTCCTTTATGGTGGGGTCGGGCTCGGGAAGACGCATTTGATGCACGCGATCGGGCACCGCGTGATGCTCGACAATCCGCAAGCCAACGTCGTCTACGTCACGTGCGAGAAGTTCACGAACGAGTTCATCATCGCGCTGCAAAACAACCGGACGCCGGAGTTTCGCAATCGCTACCGTCAGGTCGACGTGCTCTTGATCGACGACATTCAGTTCCTGGCCGGCAAAGAGACCACCCAAGAAGAGTTCTTCCATACCTTCAACGCGTTGCACGAGTCCGGGCGACAGCTCATCATCTCCTCGGACCGCCCTCCGAAAGAGATCCAGACGCTGGAATCGCGGCTGCGCTCCCGCTTCGAGTGGGGGCTGCTCACCGATATCCAGGCCCCCGACATCGAGACCCGTGAAGCGATCCTGCGCAAGAAAGCCGAGAGCGAGAAGATCCCCGTCCCCGACGAGGTCACCTCGTTCATCGCTAAAGTGATTCCGTCGAACATCCGCGAGCTCGAGGGCGCGCTGATCCGCGTGGTCGCCTACGCCTCGCTCACGAAGTCGCCCATCACGCTCGACCTGGCGGCCGAAGTCCTCAAGAGCGCGGTCGGGCAGCAACCCCTGCACCGCATTACCATCGCCAAGATCAAGGATACCGTGGCCAACGCCCACGGGCTCACCGTCAAAGAGATGGACAACGGCCGGCGCGACCAGCGCCTGGCCGGCCCGCGCCAGATCGCCATGTACATCGCGACCGAGCTCACCGACTACTCCCTGCCGCAGATCGCCCGCGACTTCGGCAAAAAAGACCACACCACGGTCATGTACGCTCGCGACAAGATCAAGGACCAGATGCAGCGCGACGAAGCCTTCCGCAACAAGGTACGACAGCTCATCGCGATGTGTCAGAACCCGTAGTGCACAGCTTCCAGCACAGGGTCACTCCTTCTGCGTGGATAACTGCACCGGAAATCATCGGCGGTGATTATGTGGATTCAGGCGGGCGAACGATACACACGTTATACTTGGCGAAAAGTGCCGTGAGAACTATCGAAAACAGACTTATCCGCGCAATACACCGCACTACTACTGTTACGGCTCATTCTAAGTATATTTACTACGAAACGAGCCTCGCTACGATCGGTGGAGTATGAAGTTTACGTGTAACACCAAAGAGATTGCAGCGGCCGTCGGAGCGGCTAGCAAAGTGGTCAACGCTCACACGACCGTACCGATCCTCTCCAACGTCCTGTTGCAAGCCGAAGACGGTAAAATCGCCGTCCGCGCGACGGATTTAGAACTCACGCTCGAGCACGCATTCGCAGCCGATATCACCGAGCCCGGATCGGTCACCATTCCGGCCAAATTGTTCTCAAGTTATCTCGGCAATCTCCAGGGCGGCAGGCTCGAACTCAACGGCACGCCGACCCGAGCGAGCGTAAAGTGCGAACGCAGCAATTACGATTTCCATGCATTGCCGCCCGACGAATACCCGCCGCTTCCGCAAGCCACCAAAGGCTCGCACTTCACGATCGGCGGTAAACGTCTGCGCGAAGGGATCGAAGCGACGATCTTTGCCGCCTCCAACGAGGAAGCCCGCGGGGCGGTGCTCATGGGAACGCTCCTGGAACTCGAAGGGAATTCGCTGACGATGGTCGCGACCGACGGGTATCGTCTGGCGAAATTCCAGACCACGCTCGACGACGGCATCACGGGAGCGGAGAAATACATCGTGCCTTCGCGCGCGCTCGCGGAAGCGGCACGGAACCTCGGTTCGGGCGAAGTGATCTCGGTAAGCGCGCTTGGAGCCCAGAGCAATCAGTTGCAATTACATTCGGGGGACACCGCGATCACGGTGCGTCTGGTCGACGGACAATACCCGAATTACCAGCAAGTCATTCCGCCGAAGTTCGACCGCTCGCTCACGGTGAACACCGCCGCGTTTATCAGCAGCCTTCGCCGCGCCGAACTCGTTGCCGGCGACCGCGCCAGCATGGTAAAACTTGCCGTCTCCAATCAAACGCTCATCATCACGGCAAGTTCGGACATCTCCGGAAACGCGTACGAAGAACTCGAAGTGGAGCAAACCGGCGAAGACCTTACGATCGCGTTCAACGCGCGCTATTTGGTCGAGGTGCTCAATCACATTAAGAGCGCCCAAACCGTGATCGAGTTTCTCGGGCCGCTCTCTCCGGCGGCGATTCGTCCGGTCGAACAACCCGAAGGCGGCCAGCAACTCTACGTGCTCATGCCGCTGCGCCAATGACGGCCCGCGCGATCTCGTGCAATTAACACGTATCGCGCTCTCCAATTTTCGCAACTACGCGCAGCTCGATCTCGAACCGTCGCCGGGGCTCAACGTCATCGTCGGCGCGAACGCGCAAGGCAAGAGCAATTTGCTCGAAGCGATCGCGATGCTCGGCACCGGCAAATCATTCCGGACCGGGAGAGAGAGCGATCTCATTCGCGAAGGCATCGATCTCGCGGTGATCGGCGGCGACGCGCGCGTTCGCGCGGGCGTCGTGCACCTCGGTTGTACGTTGACGAAGAGCGCTCGGGGGATGCGCAAACAATATACGATCAACGGGCAGGGCGTTCGCTACGCAAAGTTCCTCGGCAGCATTAAAGTCGTCACGTTCGTTCCCGCCGATCTGCAGTTGGTCGTCGGTGCGCCGAGCTTGCGCCGCGGTTTCCTCAACATGGCCCTCGCGCAAGAAGAGCGCGCGTATTACCACGCGTTCGTGCGCTATCAGAAAGCGCTGCAACAGAAATCCGCGCTGCTGCGCGGCAGCATCGCACCCGATGAAGAGCTGCTGGCCATTTACGACCATACGCTCGTGGAGTCGGGCACTCAGGTAATGCTGATGCGCAACCACCTCGTCGCCGCGATCGCCCGGCACGCGCACGAAACGCACGCGCGCTGGACCGGCGGCCGCGAAACGCTCGCCGTGCGATACGCCCCGAACGTGCCGTTCGAGGCTCCGACCGCGGATAGCATCGGCGGCGCGCTCGCGCAGCGACTCCGCGAGGTCGCGCCCATGGAACGCGTCCGCAAAACGACGCTTGCGGGCCCGCACCGCGACGACGTGGCGCTGCTGCTCGACGGCGGGTCGCTGGCGGCCTACGGTTCGCAGGGGCAGCAGCGTACGGCGGTTCTTGCCCTCAAGGTCGCCGAATATAGCGTTATGAACGATCGCTCGGGCGAAGCCCCGCTCCTCTTGCTCGACGACGTGCTCTCCGAGCTGGACGAAGCACGCGCGGCGGCCTTCCTGGCGGCGGTCGGCGGCTACGAGCAGGCCTTCGTGACGGCTACCCATCTGCCGGCCGGCTTGCCCGGCGACGCCCACATCTATACCGTCGTCCAAGCCGGCGTTCGGCCGGAGGTCGCATGCTGAAGCCGATTCGCCAGAGCCTGCAGACCTGGACTCCCCGCGAAGGCGTGGCGCCGCCCGCCACCGACCCCCTAGTGCTGCTCGGCGGAGCGTGGGAAGAGCTGGTGGGGCCAAATATGGCCGGCCACTCGCAGCCGGCCCAAATCACCGGCGATGCGCTCGTGGTGACGACCAGTTCGGGCGCGTGGAGCCAGCAGCTGGGTTTCCTCGCGCCCCAGATCTTAGCGAAGATCGCCGAACGGCTCCCGCGCTCGGGGATCGAGCGGCTGCGGTTTCGGATGGGGCGCATCGCCGCCAAGGCGCCGCCCTCGGCCGGAAGCGGCAAAGCGAGCGAGCGCTCCGCGAAGGCGCGGCCGGAGCGCGCGCCGGCGCAGAGCGCGCAGGAAGCCGTCGAGCGTTTCCGCTCCGACGTCGATGCCGAACAGCGGGCGAAACGGAGCGCCGGGTGGAAAGAGTGTCATGGATGTGGGGTGCAGATCCACCCGGGGCGGACGAGCGTCTGCGTGCCGTGCGCGAGCGAGCGACGAGAGTCGCGAGCAACGGCTCTGGCCCAGATGCTCTACGAAACCCCTGGGATCGATTTTGCGGACGCGGCGGCACAACTCGAAGGGCTAACGCGGGCCGCGTTCGAGATGCAAAAGCGGCGGCTCCTGAGCCGCTGGCGCAGCGAACTCGATCGCGTCGCACGCGACGGGCGTCTGTCGCGAGGAGGGCGCGAGCGAGCGATCGCGAGCTCTTACGTTTTGCTCAAAACCGGAATCCCGCCGGAGCGCATCGCCCCGGCGACGATTCGTAACGAACTCGGCGACACCGTCTACGACCTGATCTATGGAACGGAACGATAACGAACGCATGTCCAGTAACTACACGGGCGAACAAATTGAAGTACTCAAAGGCCTTGAAGCGGTGCGCAAGCGCCCGGGTATGTACGTCGGCAACACCTCGGAGCGCGGCCTGCACCAACTGGTGTACGAAGCCGTCGACAACTCCGTCGACGAAGCACTCGCCGGCTACGCGAAGAACATCACCGTCACGCTGTACAAGGACGGTTCGTGCTCGTGCGAAGACGACGGACGCGGCATCCCGGTCGATTTGCACGCCGAAGAGAAGCTCCCGGCCGTCGAGGTCGTGATGACGATTCTCCACGCGGGAGGCAAGTTCGGCAAGGGCGGCTACAAGGTGTCGGGCGGCCTCCATGGCGTCGGCATCTCGGTAGTCAACGCGCTCTCCGAGTGGATGATCACGCGCGTCAAACGCGACGGCAATCTCTACGAGATGCGGTTCGAGCGCGGCATCACGGCGCAGAAGCTCAAGAAGATCGGTAAATCCGATTCCAACGGCACCTACCAGTGGTTCAAGCCGGATCCGGAAATCTTCGAAACGCTCGAGTTCCATTGGGACGTCCTGCAGAAGCGTCTGCGCGAACTCGCCTTCTTAAATCGCGGTCTTTCGATCACGCTGCGCGACGAGCGCGGTGAGGAGCTGCGCGAACGCAATTACAAGTTCGACGGCGGCATCGTATCGTTCGTCGAATGGCTCAACGAGAAGAAGGACCCGCTCCACCCGATCATCTCGACGCACGCCGAACGCGATAACGTCGACGTCGAAGTGGCGATGCAGTACACCGATACGTACAGCGACCAAATCTACGCCTTCGCGAACAACATCAACACGATCGAAGGCGGCATGCATCTGCAAGGCTTCCGCCAGGCGGTCACCACCGCCGTGAACGGCTATGCGCGCAAGCGCGGGATGCTCAAGGAATCCGACGGCTCGCTCTCCACGGACGATATCATGGAAGGCCTCACCGCGGTCGTTTCGGTGAAGCTGCAAGACCCGCAGTTCGAAGGCCAAACCAAGACCAAGCTCGGCAACGCGAAGGTGCGCAGCATCGTCTACGGGCTCCTCAACGAACGGCTCGAATTCTTCTTCGAAGAGAATCCCAAACAAGCCCGCATCATCATCGACAAGTGCATGCAGGCGCAGCGCGCGCGCGAAGCGGCGAAGAAAGCGCGCGATCTCTCGCGCCGCAAAAACGCTCTCGAAGGCTCGGGCCTTCCCGGTAAGCTCGTCGACTGCAAGAACAACAACCCCGCAGAGAGCGAGATCTTCTTAGTCGAAGGCGATTCGGCCGGCGGAACGGCAAAGGGCGGACGCGACCCCAATTCGCAAGCGATTCTCCCGCTGCGAGGCAAGATCATCAACGTAGAAAAAGCCCGCCTCGACAAGGTGCTCTCGAACGAAGAAATTCGGACGATGATCACCGCGTTCGGCACCGGCTTCGGCGACGAGTTCGACGTCGCAAAACTGCGCTACCACAAAATCATCATCATGACCGACGCCGACGTCGACGGCTCGCACATCCGCACGCTCCTGCTCACGTTCTTCTATCGTCAGATGCGTCCGCTGGTGGTGGACGGCTACGTCTACATCGCGCAGCCGCCGCTCTACGGTATCAAGAAGGGCAAGAAGCAGTGGTGGGCGTTTAGCGAGGCCGATCTCAAGACCGTGCTCGACGGTGCCGATCCCAAAGACTTCCAAATTCAGCAGTACAAGGGCTTGGGCGAAATGGATGCCGAGCAATTGGCCGAGACGACCATGGAAGTCGGCCATCGGCGCCTCAAGCAGATCACGGTCGAAGACGCCGTCGAAGCCGAGCAGATCTTCACCGATCTGATGGGCGACAAAGTCGAACCACGCAAACAGTACATCTTCGACTACGCCAAGAGCGTGAAGAACCTGGATCTGTAGCGCGAGCCTAACGACCGGCGCGGGAGCTTGCGAGACGTGGGGGACCGTTCGTCAGCGCGCCTCCTGCGCGCTTCCTACTCCTATGTTTTTGTGCAACGGCCAAAGGAGGTCGACATCCATGTCGATTGCACAAAAATCACAGGTCCCCCACGTCCCGCAAACTCCCGCGCCGGCCGTTAGGCTCGCGGCGAGGTAGCCAAAAAAGGGCCACGCACCGGCGGGGTCCTTTTGTGCGTTCAGGGTATAACGACTCTCGGAGGGAGCTTGGGCAAGCGGATCGCTGCTGCCGTAGTGGCAGCTTTAATCCTCGTCGGCATCCTCGTGGCCCGGCGCCACGAGGTGATTCGTTTTGTCATTGCCGAGTCGCTCGGGCTCGCCACGGGCTACCAGGTGCAGATCGGCGATCAGCGCTTGGGCTTCGACCATGGAGCGTTGCTGCACGTACGCGTGACCCGTAAGGGCGGCCCGGTGCTCGAAGCGGCGCGCATCGACATCTGGTACTCGTTGCGCGACCTGTTGCCCGGCAGCACGCACCGCTACGGGCTCACGGCCATCGCCGTGGATCGCCCGAACTTCACGATCGAACGATATAAAGACGGAAGCTACAACATTCGGATCCCGGAAGCCAAAGCGGCCGTTCCGGGGCCGCCGCTTCCACCCAACGGCGTCCCTTTTCGCATGACGGTACGCATTCGCGGGCTCGGAGGAGCGCTGCGCGATCCATCCGCGCTCGATCCCACCGCCCGCACGATCCGCATCGCCAACGTGAACCTCGATGCGTCGATCGATACGGCGACGCGCACCCACTATACGCTGCATGGGGATTTCGAAGAAGCCAAGCTCGAACCGTTTACCGCGACCGGGACGGTCGACGAAACGCGCGGATACGCGATGCATCGTTTGCAGGCGGCGAGATTTCCGATGCAAGCGATTGGGAATTTCGTCGTGAACTCCGCTGCGGCCAGAATCTTGGGCGGCGATGCTACAAATCTCGACGTGCGCGCGTATGCGCTCAACATCGTGCCGTTCCAACCCATTGCCTACCATCTCGGCGGTGCGATGGACGTGACCGATGCCAGGATGGCGATCGTCGGCTTGCGCGAGCCGCTCGATCACATCGCGGCTCGGCTCGAATTGGTCGACGGCACGCTGTTTGCACGGAGCCTCACCGCGACGCTTGCGAATATTCCCGTTCATGGCGCCGGCGCGCTCTTCGATTTTGGGAATCTCCAATATCGCTTCGGCGTCTCGGGTTACGGCGATCTGGCGCAATTGCGTAACGCGCTTGCATTTTCGCAAGGGCAGCCGATTGCCGGACAAGCGCATCTGGGCCTTTTGGTCGAAGGCGCGACCAACGGGCCGCTCTTGATGATGAGCGCGCAAGCACCGCGCGTGACGTACGACGGCATCGCCTTCACGAATATGGATGCGCACGTGGCGTTGAACAACGGCATCGTCGCGATCGCGCCGTTGCGCGCGAGCGCGGACGGCGCGCAGTTTACCGTCGGAGGCACGCTCGCGCTCGGCGACCACATCGTTTCGAAGCTGGTCGTGCACGCCGTAGCGCCGGCCGATCGTTTGCCGTATGCGGGAATGTTGTTGGGCAGCGAGCCGATCGTTGTGGATGCGTTGGGCCTGGGCGTCGACACGAAGTTTCAAGCGCGCGCGGCGATCGCTTCAACGCGCGGCGTCGCGCGGGCCGCCGCGCTCGTGGCGCTGGAGCCCGACGGGCAAGTCGACGTCGCGCCATTCTGGGTGCATACCGAACGCGGCGAGCTCGATGCGAGCTATCATCTCAATCGCAAGACCGACCGCAGCTCGTTTTGGGCACTCGCGCGCCATCTGCAGTTGAGCGTTCCCGCTCACGCTCCGTTTACCGGCAACGTCCTGGCGACGTTGCCGGCGGTCGGAGGAACGATCGATCGGCTTGCGTTTGCGGGCGGTGGCCGAAGCGGCACGAGCGCGACCGTGGCGGGGAGCCTTTCGGCGCACGGCCTGCACGTTGCAGGAGTGCCGATCGATACGCTCTCCGGATCGTTCGCCGGATCGCTGGCCGGAGCGAACGTCGACGGTTTAGCGGCAACCGGGCCGTGGGGTTCGTTGCACGGCAGCGGCGAGGTGTCGACGAACGCATTGGTGGCGCGGGGGGCATACAGCGGGACGCTCGCGGGGCTGCGGCCGTTCCTTGGAAACATTGAGGCCGGCGGTGACGCCCGGGGTACCGTGGCGCTCTCGATCGCGCCCAATCGCATCATCGTGCAAGCACAGAACGTGCGCTTGCGCAACGCAAACGTTCGCGGCGTGCCGGTTACCGCGGCATCGGGAATGGTCGCGATCGAGGGCGGCGTCGTGCACGTTTACGGCGCGCGCGCCGACGTTGCCGGCGGACACGTCGTCGCGACCGGGGCCTATTCGGCGGCCGCGCCCGTCGGCCAACAGCTTGCCCTGATCGGTACGCAGCTCGACGGAGCGCGCTTGCGCGGGATCGGGCTTCCGCTCGATGCGGGGACGGTTGCGGTCGACGGACGCATCACGCCGGGAGCCAAGATTCCGCAATTCGTCGGCGGCGTCGCCGTAGCGAAGGGGCGCGTGCAGAACATCGGCGTTGACGGGTCGGGCTTGGTCGCGCTTCGTGGCGACGGCGCTCGGCTCTCGCACGTCGTCGGCGATTTCAACGGCGCATATGCGATCGTGCAAGGAAACGTCGGCGCGCTGTCATCCGGAGCGCCGACGTACACCTTGCATGCGGACGTTCCGGCCGCGAATTTAGCGCAGACGTTGAGCACCTTGCATATCGGCGGATTGCCGACTGAAGGAACGTACAACGCCAGCGTTGCGATCGGCGGCCGCGGCCTCAACCCGTCGGTGAGCGGGCGCATCGGCGTACCGGCGGGATTCCTCAACGGCTTACCGTTCGACGATGCGTACGCGAACGTCGCGGCCGATCGCCTCGGCATCATCGCACGCCACGGTGCGGTGGTCGTCGGCAGAACGTCCGCGCGTTTCGCCGCCGCGATGCGGCCGGATTTGAGCGCCGCATTTGTAAACGCGCCGCAAGCCGATCTCTCGGATTTCAATAATTTCTTCAACACGGGCGATACGCTCGACGGTAAGGGAGCGCTGCGCATCGGCGCCATCTCCGCGCTCCACCGCATTCGCACCAACGGCAACGTCGACATCGCGAGCTTACGGTATCGGAATCTGCCCATCGGCGATACCCGCGCAAACTGGACGAGCGTGCGCGATACGCTGCGCGGCTCGCTCGACGTCGGCGGTTCGCAGGGTACGCTGCACGGAACCGGATCGATGGGCTTGGTCCCCTCGCCGAACTTTACGAACGTGCTGCGTGATTCGAGCTACGATCTGAGCGGCTCGCTCGACAATCTGAATCTCTCGTTGTGGGTTGCGGCACTAGGCTTTCCGGGCATCCCCGTTACCGGGCGCGCCTTCGGCACCGCGCAGATACGCGGCCGCTACCCGAATCTCGCGGTCTCCGGCGACATGCGTTTGCAGAACGGAACGATTGGCCCGCTCCCGATCGAAAGCGCGCAGCTGAGCGTACGATCGCAGAACTCGCGCATCGCGTTAGAGAGCGCATCGCTCACCGCGCCCGGCATCGCCGCGAGCGCGAGCGGTAGCGTAGGCCTGCGACCGAACGATCCGCTCGATCTCAACGTGCACGCTACTTCGAAAAATCTCCCGCTGCTGATCACGTCGTTCACGCGTCAACCGGTGAACGTGAGCGGCGATTTCGAAGCGACCGTGCATGTCGGCGGTTCGTATCGGGCGCCGACGTTCGCGGGCGGCTTCGATGCGCAGAACGTCAACCTCTACGGCGTTTCGGTCGCTTCGCTGTTCGGTTCGGTGCGGTTGCACGGCAGGTCGCTCGAACTGAGCAACGCGGGGTTTACGTTCGCACGCGGCGAGGCCACCATCGCAGGCTCGCTGCCGCTGGAGATCGCCCCGTTTGCGATCGGGCCCGCCGGCGCTCCGGTCAGCCTGGCGCTCAACGTCAGCGATCTCGACCCGGCGGTTTTCGATACGCTTCTGGGCCACGGCAGCAAACTGGGGGGCACCGTCGATGGGGTGCTGGGGGTTGGCGGCTCGGTTTCCGCGCCGCGGATCTCGGGGCGTTTCGGCGTCGTGGGCGGCTCGTATGCCAGCGACTACGAGCGGGTCCCGGTAACCAACGCCGTCGCGACCCTGACGTTCGATCGGACCCAAGCGAGCATCGACAATTTTCGAGCGCAGCTCGGGTCCGGTGCGCTCCACGGCAACGGGCGGATCTCGTTCGCCAACGGGTTTGCCGGAGCGGCCTACAACGTCGACGCCGTGGCGAACTCGGCGCAGCTGGATCTTCCGAGCTACGGGAGCGGGACGCTGGACGCGAAGGTTTCCCTCCAGCGTCCCGCGGGCGGCCAAGCGTTGCTGGGGGGTACCGCCAGCCTCTCGAACGCGACCATCCCGTTCTCGGCCTTTCTTTCAGCCATGGGTAATAGCAACACCGGGCGCCTCCCGATCAACCTCGCCTTCCACCTCCACATGGCCGCCGGCAAAAACGTGCGGGTTCGCGGCGGCGGCTACGGGGCCGGCCTGGACATCGGCGCGACCGGGGCCGTGGATCTGGCGGGGACGCTCGCGCAGCCGACCCTGGCCGGCGCCTTCAGCTCTACCGGCGGGACGCTCACCTATTTCGACCGGGCGTTCCAGGTGCGCCAGGGAGACGTTCGCTTTACGCCCGACAACGGCATCATCCCGACGCTCCACGCCGTCGGCGAAGCCCACGTGGTCAATCCCGACCCGGATGTCGCCCGCAACCCCTACGGGTCGGCGGACATCACGATCGACGTCAGCGGCCAGCTCGATAACCTCAAGGTCGCCTTCGATTCCAACCCGCCCGGCTATACGCGCGACCAGATCATCGCCCTGATCGCCCCCTTCGGCGGCTTCATCAACGGCATCCAGTTCAGCCAGGTCGGCGCTCCGCCGACCGCCGGCACGGGCCCGCTCGGGGTGGCGCCGTTGCCGGGGACCGGCGTCTTTCAAGGCGCGAGCGGCACGCTGACGGTCGGCCAGGAGGCCTTCAACATCCTCAACGCCCAGTTCGCCGCCGGCATCCTCTCGCCGATCGAGAACGCGCTCTCCGCGGGCCTGGGTTTCTCGGATGTGAACCTGACGGTCGACTATTATGGAAATGTGGGCTTCAGCGCCCGGCGGCTGCTCGGCCGGACGGTGAGCTTCGTCTATGCCACCACCTTCGGGATCCCCACTCGCCAGTCGTTCGGCCTAGCGATCGCTCCGAATCCCAATACCAGCGTGCAGCTCAGCTTCTTCTTCCAGAATGGCCAGACCAAGCTGTTCCAGACGCCGAATTCGAGCCTGAGTTCGAATACCAGGGTAACGATCGGCGAGCCCCTGCAGGGGCAGAGCGGCTTTAGTTTTACGTTCCAGCGTCTGTATTGGTAAGGGGAGCCTGAGAATTGACCGGCAAGGAGCGGAGTACCCCAGGGCGAACACGGGGTCCCGGAATCGAAACAGGACGCGTGCATGGCGCGTTACCTTTGCTGACCGCGTCAGCATCCTTCAAAATCATTAAGGGACAACTTTTACGCATGACCTTTGACCTTCGGCGTGCGCCTAGCGCATTGGTCCGGTGCGCAGTCGCTCTGCTTGCCCTCATCGTCCTCGTGACCTTCGTCGCGCCATCGGCCGCCATTTCGGCGACCGGGCCAAAGATCGTCTCGGTGGACGTAACCGGCAACTTGCACGTGCCGACGTCAACGATCATGGCGGTCGTCCAAGCACAACCCGGCACCACCTACGATCCTAAAGTCGTGCAAGGCGACCTCGCGCGCATCAACGCGCTAGGCTACTTCGCCGACATCGCCCCGCCGCTCGTGCGCGAGCGCCCGGGTGGGGTCGCGATCACCTATCGCGTGATCGAGAACCCCGTGCTTACCGCAATCAACTTTACGGGCAACAGCACGGTCAAGAGCGATACGCTGTTGGCATTGATGGATCTCTCGGTCGGCCAAGTCTTCAATACGAACACCTTCCGCCAGGACGTCCTCAAGATCAACAATTACTACGAGCGGATCGGCTTCGGCGGCCAGGTGCCCACGCACGTCAAAGACATCAATCTCGATTCGAAGACCGGCGCGCTGACGTTGACCATTCAAGAAGGCCTGACGATTCGCAAGGTGATCATCGGCGGCGACCCGTTGCTGCCGCCGCAGGTGTTGCTGCCCATGCTCGCAGCAAAACCGGGCGTCGTCTTCTCCGATACGCTCCGCAGCGAAGATACGAAAACGTTGCAGAAGTTCTACGACGACAAACTGCACGTCGAGCTCGGAAATTTCGAGGGCGGTATCGATCCGTCGTCGATCGATCTCAAGAACGGCACCGCGGACGTCAAGTACGACGTCTACGTCGCCCGCGTCGTGGCGGTACAGATTACCGGCAACACGCGCACGAAAGATCAAGTGATCCGCCGCGAGCTGCTCGTGCGCCCCGGCATGGTCGTGAACACCGATGCGATCAAGCGGGATTACGAACGCCTCAACGCGCTCGGGTTCTTCTCGAAGGTCGAGCCGGCTTTCAAGCCCGGCGAGCCCGACCCCAAGAAGCCGCAAGACGGCACGTTGATCTGGCACGTCACCGAGCAGCGCACCGCATCGGCTTCGATCGGGTTCGGATACTCCGGCGGCATCACCGGCCAAGGGCTGTACGGAACGCTCGGATACCAGGATTCCAATCTGCACGGCACCGGCGATTCGGCCTCGCTGCAGTTCCAGCGCGGCTCGCGCACCAACCAAAGCCAGCTCTCGGTCGGCATTCCGTACTTGGGCAACAACCCCAAGACGCAGAAGTACTCGCTTTCGGCGAGCGTCTTCCAGAACGGCTCGACGTACTACTATCCGGTTTATTCGATCGGCACCACGTCGGGTATCGCGGCCGTACCGGTGGTCGGCGGGACGCCCGCCCCGATTCCGGTAACGCTCTACCCGAGTACGAACGCATCGCAAATTAGCGGCATCGTCGCGACGAGTTCGTCGTCGTCGCTCGGGGCGCAGGTCCAGGTCGGTCGCCGCTTGAGCATTCCAACCACGGCGTTCGTCGGATTCTCGGGGCAGCAGGTCAAGTACAACACGACCGTGCCGACGCCGTATTTCTTCCAAGGCTCGCAGCCCAACGTGCTGATCGGCCCGACTCCCGGGCCGCTCAACTCGAACACGTCGAATATCAACGGCTCGTTCGGCATCGCGGCGAGTTCGATTGCGAACGTCAACACCGGGCAGCCGTATCAGCTCAACCAGGCGTCGTTCGGCTTCCGCGTCGGCACGCTCGACGACCCGTACAATCCGCGCACCGGCGTGAGCGCCACGCTCAACGAAGCGATCTCGACACCGGGGATCGGTTCGAGCTTCAACTTCACGCAGACGACGCTCGACGTTTCGAAGTTCTTCCCCGTGCTTAAGAATGCGACGTTCGGCATTCACGGCGTCGCGCAGCTATCGACCGGCGTCATCCCTCCCAGCCAGTTGTTCACGTTCTCCGACCAACAGATGCGCGGGTATCAACAGGTGTTCTACGGTACCGACGCCTACCTCGGGCAGGCCGAGTTACGGCAACCGTTGACCGCCGATCGTAAGCTCACGCTGGCGTTTTTCGTGGACGAACTCGACTATCGGATCCGTGGCGCGCAGCCGCTCCTGGACCCGTACACCAATCGCATCGTAGGATATCCGGGGAATTGGTCGCTTCGCGGCGACTACGGGTTCGGTTTCCGTTTCGACGTACCGCAACTCGGCCTACGCACCGTTCGCGTCGATTTCGCAAAGGGTGCGAACGGCACGCATACCAGTTTCGGCATCGGCCAGAGTTTCTAATATAAGGAAGTCATGAAGAATCGGTCTTTAACAGCTCTCATCGCGATCGTCGCACTTGCGTTTGCCATCGTACCGAGCGCGATCGCATCGGATCTCACCGACATCGGATACCTCGATCAGGCGCAAATCGGCAGCATGCCGCAGTTCGTCGCGGCGAATCAGCGCCTAGCCGCATATCGCGCCCAGCTGGATGGGCAGTTCACGGCCGCGATGAAATCGGCGAAGTCCGATGCCGACCGCCAGAACATCGAGATGCAGTTTCAGCAACGCTTCTCCGACAAGCAAAAAGAGCTGGTCGGGCCGTTCTTCACGCGGGCGCAGTTGGCGATCGCCCAGGTGATGGCGAAGAAAAATCTCTCGGTCGTCGTCGACAAGCGCATCGTCGTCTACGGTGGCGTCGATATCACCGGCGACGTGCAGGGCCTCATCAAGAGCGGTCAGGCGATCGCGCCGCCGACGGCCACCCCGCCGCCGTCGGAGATCGGGTTCGTCGACAACACCGCGCTCGACGCGTCGCCCAAGATCAAACAGGCCAACGACGCGCTCGCGGCTTTCGCACAGGATCAACGCAAGATCTTCGCCGCGAAAATGACGCAAGCCAAGACGGATGCGCAGAAGCAGCAAGTCGCCGCGGATTTCAATAAGACGCTCGGCGACAAGCGGGATCAATTACTCAAACCGCTGGCCGACCAAGTGAAATCGGTAACGGCTAGCGTCGCGCAGCAGAAGAAGCTCCTCCTGGTGGTCGATCGTGCCGACATCGTCTTCGGGGGAACGGACATCACAAAAGATGTCCAAAATGCGCTCGGTAAATAGCGCTGGGCTTTTGACATGTCTCGCGGCCGCAGTGCTTTTGCACGGATGCGGCCGCGTCGATGTCAATTCCCCGCAGATTCGTGGCATCGCGTACGTACGCATCAACGACGTCGTCAAGCATCACCCCCTCTACGGCCAGCTCTCGCAGATCAACGATGCGATCGCTGCGATCGATCTCGAGGCGGCGGGCCCGCACGTTCCGCGCAGCGCGGCCGAAATCGCCTCGCAGACCAAGGTCCTCAACGCCGAACTCGTAGCTGCGCAGGAGCGAGCGAACAAGACCATCGCGGCGGCGCAGGCGCAGTACGGCGCGCGCGAGCAGCAAGCCGTGGCAGCCGCATTGGCCGCGGCGGGCATCAGCGGCGGCCCTCAAGTGGGGGCGCAGGTAAACGCGCAATCCGCAGCTCAGTCTCGGGCGGCGATGCAAGCTGCAAGCAGCGATTTTCTCGCATACGAACGCAGCGTCGTCGCGCAGAGTAACGCCGCAAGCAACGCGATCGTCCAGCAATTGCAGCGCCAGGCCGAACAAAAAATACGCGGGCGGGCGATGCAGTATCAGCAGGACGAAACCGATCTCTCGCTACGCCTGACGCAGCAAGATTCGGCGGCGAGGCTTTCGATCAAAACCCGTTTGAACAACCTGGCTTTGGACGTCGCCACCACCAAGCGCCTACGCGACCAACTCGCGGCGATGGACAAGTCCGAAGCCGATCAAATCAACGCGCTCCGCCAACGCGACGCGCAAGCTCTGGCGGCCTACCAGCAGCAGGTGCGCGCGCAGACCGACGCACAGATCCACGCGCAGATCGGCAAAATCCAGGCTCAAACGCAGGCCCAAATCGCGGCGCGTCGCGACCAGGTCGGAGCGCAGCTCCGAAGCGTGGGCCCCCCGAGCCTCCCGGCCAACGTCCCGCCTGCCGTGCGGGCGCAGATCGCTGCGATCCATCAACAGTACGGGCAGCAATTTGCCGCGGACGCGCAGAAAACCATCGATGCGTTCAACGCTACCAAGGCCGATCTCACGAACCAATTTCAAGCACTCCACGGCGCCGACGTCGGGGCCACCGGAGCTGCGGCCGCGGAGCTCGCCACGCTGCAAAAACGTCACGATCAGCTGACCGGCCAGATGGCCGACCAAATCAAGACCGAGGCGGCGCGCCTCGCCAAGCAACGAGGGTTCTCCGTCGCCCTCGTCGGCGTCAAAGCAGCCCCAGGCGGTTACGACCTAACGAACGATCTTATCAAGGATATCGAGAGTCTACACGAGTGAAAAAACACACTATCGTCATCACCACGCTCGCCGCCGCGCTTCTGGCCGGCTGCGGCTCCTCAAGCCCGGTCGGATTGGTCGATGTGCAACGGATCGTCGCCAATTGGCCCACCTATCAGAATTATCAGAATCAGCTCGTGCTCGACGAGCAGGCGATCACGCAGAAAAAGGAGAGCTTGCAGCAAAAGCGTCGCGACGCGATTGCTCTGCAGGCCCGCTACGCGAAGATCACCGAGCAATTGACGCAGCAGGTTCGTGACGCGGCGAGTAAGATCGCGCAGCAGAAGAACCTCAAACTCGTCGTAACCCGCGAAGGCGTGGGCTACGGCGGCGTCGATATCACGCCGGAGATCGAAAAGGCACTTAATATCACCGAGAAGGCGACCCCGTCGCCCTCCCCATAGGCCATTCGCTGTGCTCGGGACGTTGCAAGAGCTTGCCGAACGCGTCGGCGGACGCGTGGTCGGTGACGGCGCGATCGCGATCTATCGGATCGCCGCCGTCGAAGAATCGACCGACGACGCGCTGACCTTTGCGACCGACGAGCGTTACCTCGCGAGCGCCATGGCGAGCCGTGCCGCAGCGGTCCTCGTCGATGCCGCCGTGCCGATCGGTGATGGCCCCGCCAAGCCGATGATCGTGGTCGAGAACGCGCGTTTAGCCCTCGCGCGTTTGCTGCGTGGATTGCGCCCGCCGAAACCCGCCGGGCCGTTTCGTCATCCCAGCGCCATCGTCGATGCGACGGCCGATGTGGCCGACGACGTCTTCCTCGACGCGATGGCGTACGTCGGCCCCGGTGCCCGGATCGGCCGCGGCAGCGTGGTCGGCGTGGGCGCGCACGTCGGCGCGCGCACGACGATCGGCGAAGATACGTGGCTGCATCCGCGAGCGACCGTTTTAGACGAGTGCGTTATCGGCAACCGCGTGGTGTTGCATGCCGGGTCGGTCATCGGCAGCGAGGGCTTCGGTTGGGCTTTCGTCGATGGGCGGCTCGAGCGGATCCCGCAAGTCGGAAACGTCGTCTTGGACGACGAGGTGGAGATCGGCGCCAACGCGTGCATCGACCGCGCGCAGACGGGCAGCACCCGCGTCGGCCTTGGAACCAAGATCGATAACCTCGTGCAGGTTGGGCACAACTGTCAGATCGGCCGGCACTGCGCGGTCGCTTCGCAGAGCGGCTTTGCCGGTTCGACGACGCTCGGCGATTTCGTCAAGGTTGCAGGGCAGTCCGGAACGCGCGGACACATGCGCATCGGATCGGGCGCCACGGTTGCGGGCAAAACGGGCGTTTGGGGCGACGTGGCGGATGGCGCTACCGTCTCCGGAAATCCGGCTCGCGACCATCGCGACCAACTCAAAAGAGAGGTCATGATTCGCAGCCTGCCAAAGCTCGTAGCTCGTGTCGATGCTTTGGAGCGCGAGCGCAAGCGCGAAGCGCCATGACGATGCGCCCGTGATGCAAACCACGTTACGCGACGACCTTGCTTTTGAAGGCGTCGGCCTGCATTCGGGCGCGCCGGCATCGATGCACATACGGCCGACCGCGGCCGATAGCGGGCTCACCTTCGTGCTCGCCGGCGGCGCAGGCCGGCCGGTGCGAGTCCCGGCAACGGCGGAGTACGTCATCGATACTTCGCGCGCGACCGTGATCGGTCGCGACGGCGCCAGCGTCTCGACGATCGAGCACGTACTCTCGGCGCTCTTCGGTATGGGCGTGAGCAACGCGGATATCGAGGTCCGCGGGCCGGAAATCCCGGTACTCGACGGGAGCTCGAAAATCTACGCGCAAGCCATCGAGAGCGTCGGCACGATCGATCAAGGCGTCGTCCGCAAAGAATTCGTCGTCGACGCGCCGTTCGATATGCGTCGCGATGACCGCGCGGTCATCATTCTGCCCGCTCCCGAATTCCGGGTCCGTTTCGTCGCCGAATTTGCGGCGCCGGTCGGCGTGCAGTATTTCGACGGCGTGATCGATCCCGCGACCTACGCGAGCGAGATCGCATCCGCTCGAACGTTCGGCTACCTGCACGAAGTTGAGGCGCTTCGCGCGCGCGGCTTGGCATTGGGCGGGAGCTTGGAGAACGCGCTGGTATTCGACGCGCAGGGGCCGATGCAACCGTTGCGCTGGCCCAACGAAGTCGTGCGTCATAAAGTCCTAGATCTCATCGGCGATTTTTCGCTGTTGGGCGCTTGGCCCCGTTTCGAAATCGTTGCGATTAAGAGCGGGCACGAACTTCACGCGCAGGTGACGCAAGCGTTACGAGAGAGGCACAGTGGCTGATATCGACATTCGGCAGATTATGGAAATCTTGCCGCACCGTTACCCGATACTCCTGATCGACCGCATCGTGGAGATGGAACCCGGCGTGCGCGCGTTGGGTTACAAGAACATCACGTTCAACGAGCCGGTGTTCACCGGGCACTTCCCCGGGAACCCGCTCTTTCCGGGCGTGTATATGATTGAAGCGATGGCGCAACTCGGCGGCACGGTCGTCTTGGAACCCGGCGAATTTTCGCGCAAGACGCCGTATCTCGCGGGGATCGACAAGGCGAAGTTCCGGCGCCCGGTCGTTCCCGGAGACAAGTTGATGATGGAAGTCATTCTGGTTCGGCACAAGCGAAATATCGGATGGGTGCACGCGGAGGCCAAAGTTGAGGGCCAGTTGGCGTGTTCGTGCGAGCTGATGTTCTCGATCGCATCGGACCCGCGCATGTTCGGTGCCGATTCTACGGTGCTGCACATTTAATGATTCACCCTACAGCCATCGTTCACCCGAATGCGAACATCGCCCGCGGCGCGGAAATAGGCCCGTACTCGATCGTCGGAGAGAACGTCACCATCGGCGCCGGCACGGTATTGCAGGCGCACGTCGTGGTTAACGGATGGACGGAGATCGGCGAGGAATGCCAGATCTTTCCGTTCGCAACCATCGGCGCCGCTTCGCAAGATCGCAAGTACTACGGCGAGCGGGCGTACACCAAAATCGGTAACCGAACGACGATTCGCGAGTACGTCAGCATTCAGCGGGCGACCGGCGAGGATGAGGTCACGTCCGTGGGCGACGACTGCTTGTTCCTGGCCTACGTGCACATCGCGCATAACTGTATCGTCGGGAACGGCGTCACGATGAGCAACCTCGCGCAAATTGCCGGGCACTGCGAGATCGGCGATTCGGCGACCATCGGCGGAATGGCCGGGATGCACCAGTTTACGCGGGTCGGGCGCTACGCGATGATCGGCGGCGCGAGCAAACTCACCAAGGACATCCCGCCCTTCTTCCTGATCGAAGGCAACCCCGCGGCCCCCTACGGGCTCAATAGCGTAGGCTTGCGCCGGGCCGGATTCAGCGTGGAAGAGCGCAACGAAATCAAGCGCTTCTACAAGCACATCTACGATCCGAAACTCAACGTATCGCAAGCGATCGAAACGATGAAGACCGAAGTCACGACCGAACCCGGCCGGGAGATCATCGCGTTTTTAGAAGCTCCCTCGCAACGCGGCATTCTCAAGTGACGTGAGGTACTTCGTATCGACCGGCGAGGCATCGGGGGAACTCTCCGGCGTGCTTTTGGCGCAAGCCATTCGCGCGCACGACCCGCAGGCGCAGTTCGAAGGCATCGGGCACCAGCGCATGCACAACGCCGGATTTACGATCTGGCGCGACCATCGCGGGTGGGCCAGCATGGGGCCGCTAGCGGCGATCCCGCGCATACCCGGACTCCTAAACGCGATGTGGCAGACCGCACGGCACATCGCGCGCACGAAACCCGACGTGGTCGTCCTGATCGATTTCGGCGCGTTCAACGTACGCTTGGCCAAAGAGCTGCGGACGCGCTTGCACTATGCCGGCCCGATCATCGATCTCTTTCCGCCCGCCACGTGGCTGGATAACCAGAAACGCGCGAAGGAGATCAGTTCGTACGCGGTGCCGATGACCGCGTTCGAGCATCAGTACGAGTTCTATAAGCGCCACGATCTCCCGATCGTGTACTTCGGCCACCCTCTGGCGGCGCAGTATCCGGCGCGAGCGCCGTTGCCGGCACCGCCCGCGCGGGGCGGCCACGTGGCATTGCTCCCGGGGAGCCGCGGCGGCGAATTGCGCTACCACGTGCCGGCGTTGGTCCGAGCATATCGACTGCTCAAGGCGCGTCGCCCGCAACTGCACGGCACGTTCGGTGCGGCCGACGCACGCGCGGAGAAGACGCTGCATGCGATCGTCGAGCGCGAGGGATTGAAAGACGTCACCGTCGAGCGCGGCGTGCAAGCGGCGATAGCCGGCGCGGACGCCGCGTGGGTGTCGTCCGGCACCGCCGTACTCGAAACGACGCTGACGGGCGTTCCGGTGGTCGCGCTCTACAAGATCGCGCCGATCTTGGTGAAGCACGCGCGCCGCGTGTACTCCGGCCGATTCATCACGCTACCCAACTTGGTGGTGGGCGAAGAAATCGTACCCGAGCTCCTGCAAGACGACGCGACGCCCGAACGCCTTGCCGAAACGATGGACCGTCTGCTGGACGACCCCTCCGCACAGGTGCGGCATTTCGATCGGCTGCGCCGGGCGCTTGGGCCGCCGGACGCGCTCGACCGCTGCGCGCAATTCGCCGTCTCGCTGGCACGGACGGGCGCCGCGTAAACGGTGCGCATTTATCACACCTCCGATCTGCACGACCATCGTGGTTTCGGGCCGCGGCTCGCCGAATTGCGCGCCGCGCAACCCGGCCTGCTCTTCGATTGCGGCGATTCGCTGCGCGGTAGCCAAACGGTGTACTATGCGAACGAGCCGATTATCGGCGAGATCGACGCCGCCGGGTACATGGCGCAAGCGATCGGCAACCGCGAGTTCCACTACCTCTTTCCGCTGCTGCGCGCGCGCGCGCGGAAGATGCAGCATCCCCTCATCTGCAGTAATTTGCTCGACACCAAAGGTCGCGATCTCCCGTTTTTGCGCGCTCTAACCTTCGATGAAGCGGGAACGCGCGTTCATCTGCTTGGAACGCTGATCATGCAGTATCCGGTGGGCAGCCCGTTCGAACGGATCTTCGGCTGGCGGTTCCTAGACCCGTGGGACGCCATCGAGCCGTATGCGAGCGCGCTGCCGGAAGGCGATCTGTTGATCGTGCTCTCGCACATCGGGCTTGCGCTCGACCGCAAACTCGCCGAGCGCGTGCCGCGCATCGACCTCATCTTAGGCGGCCACAGTCACGATACGCTCGCGCAGCCGGAATACGTCGGCGACGTCCCGATCGTGCATGCCGGGCCGTACGGGCGCTACGTCTCGCGCACGCAACTGCAGTACGATCCCGTCCGGGCGCGGCATACGATCGACGCATTCGAACTCGTGCCGTTGCTGCCGGCTTCGTGACGCGCGTTCTTTTCGTAAGTAACGGGCACGGCGAGGCGGCGATTGCCGACCGCCTCGCGTTCGAGCTGCAACGATTGCGCCCGCAGACGACGTGCGATCATTTGGCGCTCGTGGGCGAAGGGCGATCGCGCTCGATGCGCGAGGTGGGCCCGCAACGCAGCCTCCCAAGCGGCGGCATCGTCGCGATGGGCAACGTGAGAAATATCGTGCGCGACGTTCGCGGCGGGCTCGTCGGCCTCACGCTCGCCCAGCATCGTTTTCTGCGGCAGGCGCGATCGGAGTACGACGCGTGCGTCGCCATCGGCGACGTTTTCGCGTTGCTGATGACGCTTGCGACGCATCTGCCGACGGCCTATGTCGGCACCGCCAAAAGCGTGTTGGTCGCGCCGTACGGGAGAATGGAAGAACGCGTGCTGCGCCGCGCGCGTGTGATCTTCGTGCGCGATGCGGCTACCGCGGAGCGCTTGCGCGCGCACGGCGTCGCCGCGCGAGCGCCCGGCAACGTGATCGTCGATCTTTACGGCGATGCCGACCCGCAGGCCGGGCTACGCGCGTTGGCCGGGTTCGATCCCGCGCTCGCATTGGTGCCGGGAAGCCGCACGAGCGCGTACGACGACGCGGCTTTTCTGTTACGCGTGGTCGACGCGTGCGCTGCCGAATATCCCTCCTTGGGCGGCGCGTTATCGATCGCTTCGACGCTGACGGCGCAGGGTTTCATCGAGCGTTTGCGAGCCGATGGTTGGCAGATCGATCTTTGCGACGACGACGCGGTGCCGTTCTCGGTTATGCGCGAGGGCCGGGTGGTCGCGCGCGCGTTTCGCGGCCCGCTCGGCGCGCTGTTCGGCAACGTGACGGCGGTGATCGGGCAAGCGGGGACCGCCAACGAAGCCGCCGCTGCGGCCGGGATACCGGTTGTGGCCTTCGAACTCGGGGACGATCGCAAGACCGCCTGGTACCGGATGCGTCAGCACGGCCTGCTGGGCGAAGCGTTGCAGATTCTTCCGGGCGATGTGCCGCGGGCGGCCGCGGGCCTTCGCGCCCTTCTCGACGACCCGGCGATGCGCGAGCGCATGGGCGCGATCGGCCGGGAGCGGATGGGCGGCCCCGGCGGCGCGCGCGCGATTGCGGAGTGCATCGCGGAGTTGCTCGATGTTGGCTAAATGGGCGCGCGGCATGCCGGCCGGTCTTGCGTTCGCACAGGCATGCGTGCCGTTTTTCCCCGCGTTCATCACGCTGACGACGGTGACGTTCCCGGGCATTTCGATCGTTCCGCCGCGGGTGGCGTGGGGGTTGCTGGCCGCGATGGGCATCCTCGCACTCTATGCCACGGTGATGGTGCTCGCCCCACCTCGGCGAGGCTCGCCGATCGGCATCCCGATGTGGTCGTGGGTGGCGGCCTCGATGCTCGCAGCGCTGTTGGGCTTCAACCCGCACGACGGGGTGCTGTTCATCGGAATTTTTGCCCTGGGCGCGGTATGGCACAGCGCGATCGTGCGCTATTACACCTATCCGGGAGCCGCGCGCGCGATTGCTTGGGCCTTCATGCTATCGGGCGCCCTCGCATCGGCAGCCGCGATTGGGATGGTCCTCACGCGGCTCCCTTCGGCCCAATACACGATTGGAAACGGGCGAGCGATCGGCACCTTCGTGTTGCCGGGCGAACTCGCGGGATACCTCATCGTCCTTCTGCCGATCGCCTATGCGATCGCCCGCATTACGCGCGAGCGCGCCTTACGCATTGCTGCGTTAGCGGCTCTCGCTCTGGGCCTGGTGGCGATGGTGCTGAGCTTCTCGCGGACCGGCTGGGTGGGCCTCGCCGCCGCGGCCGCCTTCCTGATCGTGGTTAGGGCGCGGCACGCGCGCCAAGGGGCGCTATGGGCGGTTGCGGTCGTCGGTGCCGTGCTGGCGGCGGTGCTGCTGGCGTTCAACATGCACCACAACCCGAGCGAAAATTATACGCGCCTCTCGATCTGGCAGGCGGCGATCCAGATCATCGATCGCTTTCCGCTGACGGGCGTCGGGCCGTTCGGCTTCTCCAAACTCTATGCGGTCGTGAGGCTGCCCGACGGCGATGCGACCGCTTTTCACGCCCACAGCGTGTATTTGACGTTTTTGGCCGAGCTGGGAATCGTCGGCTTCGGCGCGTTCGTCTGGACGTGGTGGAGCTTTGCGATCGCGTTGCGGGATGCCGTTCGTGAGGCATCCGCGGATGCGGCGTTCCTCGCGCTTGCGATTGCAGCGGGACTAATGGGAACGCTCGTGCAAGGGCTGATCGACGTTGTGAGTGTTGTGATCTTTGGCTTGTGGCTCCCCACCTTGGCGTATGCGCTGGTCGCTGCTCGCCACGGATTGATGGAGCGCGCCGATGGGCCGTGAGCGCTCGCGCGCGTTGGCCGCCGCGCTTCTAGCCGGCCTGCTGGCCGCATGTACGCCTCTGGCCCCGAAGAACCAGCCGGTCGCAAACCCCACCCCCACGCCCAGCCCGTCGCTGCCTCCGCTCAAATTTACCGGTCGCGGGACCGCCACGCAACCCGTACGGATGATCCAGCAAAAAAGCAACCGCAAGCAGTACGAATTGACGGCCCGCTCCTACGAGAGCACCGGCACCCAAGGGAGTGCTCGCGCCACGCTGCACCAAGTACACGTAACCTTTTACGATGCCGACGGTTCGACGTTGGTGGCTTCGGCACCGAACGCGCTCGTCGATCAGGCAGCCAAGACGGTGACGTTAATCGGCGGCGTGCGCGCGACCAGCAGTGCGGGCATGACCCTCGCATGCGATACCCTCACCTACTCCGCGCGCGACGAGATGATCCACGGGGTCGGTCACGTTGTAGCTCACGGCCCCAACGGCTTAGATGCAAGCGGCAATCGCATCGATTCCAACATCTCGCTCACCCGTACACGGATGCAATGAACGAAAACAGCACGATTAAAATACGCGGTCTGGTCAAAAAATACGGCGAGCGCAGCGTCGTCGAAGGCGTCAGTGCCGAAGTGCATACCGGCGAAGTGGTCGGCTTGCTCGGCCCCAACGGCGCGGGCAAAACGACGACGTTCTATATGGTCGTAGGGCTGATAAAGCCGGACGGCGGCAACGTGGTGTTGGAGCGAGGGGGCAAAGAGGTCGATCTTTCGGGGCGCCCGATGTACGAGCGCGCTCGCAACGGGATCGGGTACCTTGCCCAGGAGAATTCGATCTTTCGCAAGCTCTCGGTAGGCGATAATATCCGCCTTATTTGGGAGCAAAACGGCGTCCCGCGGGACGAACAAGAGCGCCGCCTGCCGGCATTGCTGGAAGAGTTTGGGCTGCGGGCGTTCGTCGATGCGCGCGGCGATTCGCTCTCCGGCGGCGAACGCCGCCGCGTCGAAATTGCGCGCGCGATCGCGACCGAGCCCGAGTTCTTACTCCTGGACGAGCCGTTCACGGGTATCGATCCGATCGCCGTCGCGGATATTCAAGCGATGATCCGTCAACTGCGCGACCGCGGTATCGGCGTGCTCATTACCGATCACCAAGTGCGCGAGACCCTCGCCATCGTCGACCGTGCGTATATCATGAATAACGGACGCATCGAAGTCTCCGGCACGGCGCAGAACGTTCTCGATTCGCCGATTGCGCGCAAGTTTTACTTGGGCGAAGGATTCCGCCTGTAGTGCTTTGGAAGCGAATTCGGCGAACGCTGCGCCCCTCGATCCTGGATCGTTATCTCCTCGAAGAACTGGCGGGGCCGTTCGGCTTCGGCCTTTCCGCGTTCACGCTGATCTTTGCGGCGACGCAGATTCTGGCGATCGGCCGGATCGTCTCGTCCGACCACGCGCCGCTATGGGCGGCCATCGAACTCTTTTTATGGAATCTCCCGGGCGAAGTCGTGCTGGTCATTCCCATGGCCCTGCTGCTCGGCACGTTGCTCGCGATTCAACGCCTCTCGGGCGAGAGCGAGATCACGGCGATGAAGGCCGGCGGCATCACCTTCATGCGTATCGTCGTGCCGCTGCTCTTCGCGGGCTTCGCGTTGTCGTTCGTGACGTACGTCTTGCAAGAGGTCGTGGTGCCGTTCGCTCAAGACCGCGTTACCGAGATCGAAGATACGGTGATCAGCCACACCAGCGCTTTTAGCCGCGATCTCACCGTATCGGCGCCGCTGCCCGGCGGTGGCCGGCAAATCACCATCGCGACGGCGTACGAGCCGCATTCGCAGGCGTTGCTTCACGTTACCCTGATCCAATACGATCGCAACAACCATCCCACGCAGATCGTGTTCGCCGATCGCGCCGATTTCACGAGCGATCGCTGGACGCTCGATAACGCCAGCGTCTACCGCTTCAATCCCGATGGCACGACGCTCTCCGAGCCCAACGTTCCTCAGCAGCAGGTCGAACTGGGTGAGAAGCCAACCGACATCGTCAAGCGCTTGAGCCAGAACAATCCGGAGGCTATGAGCCGAACGCAGATTGCCGATATCGTGCGCAGCGGTCAATTAACGCAGACCGAGCAACGCAAGTACGTGGCCACGTATTGGGAGAAATTGGCGCGTCCGTTCGCGTGCTTCGTTTTCGTTTTGATCGCGGTGCCGTTCGGCGTACGCTCGATGCGCGGCGGCGGGAGCACGAGCCTGGGGTTTGGTTTAGCCGTCGGCATAGCATTCATCTACTACGTCGTGATGACGATCTTTTCGTACATCGGTGAATCGTACGCGGGACTGACCTTTATCTCGGCCTGGATGCCGAACCTGATCTTCACCGGCATCGGTCTCGCGCGATTGCGCCGAGCGGCGACGAGGTAGACGTGGCGATGACGTTCGTCGATTTCGTCCGCGGCATGGGCACGCTACTCTTCATCATGGTGGTGGCGGGCGGCGTAGCATACGTGGGCGATCGCGTAGGCCATCAAGTCGGCCGCCGCCGCCTGACGCTCTTCGGCATTCGCCCGCGCTATACGTCCACGATCGTCGCGATCGGCACCGGAATGCTCATCTCGCTCGTCGTGACGGTCGGCGCGATTCTCGCTTCGCAACAAGTGAAAACCGCGTTTTTCCACTTGAGCGCGCTCAACACGGAGATTGCGACGCTGCAGGCGCGCCAAAGCGAACTCGAGCAGAAGGTGAATACCGGGCGATTGGTTTACCCAACCGAGGCGCTCATGGTTCCCTCGTATCTCATCATCCATCAGGGTGACAGCCAAGCGACGCGCTTTAAGGAACTCAAGGCGTATTACCTCAAAGCGGTCGAGTTCATGAACGCGACGTACCCGCCGCTCGGGCTCAAGCGTTACACAATCCCCGCCGACATCGATCAAAAATTAAAAAAAGACGTCCTCGATTCGCCGGTGATGATCGCCGGGCTCAATCAAAACAACATGTTGCTCACCGTGGGATCGGCGCAGAATCTTTTCGTCAACGATCCGATCCACTTCGTGATCAACGCGACGCCGGACGCGCGCCGCTTCATCAAAGGCCAGCCGATCGCGTCGATCAAGATTCCCGGCAGCAGCGGCGCTAGCGCCAACATCGCACTCCAAGAAGTGCAGACGCTCGTGGCGAACGCGGCTCGCGCGGTGCAGATGCCGCCGTATCTCGCGAGGCACGTGCAAGCTCTGCAGATCCTCCCCGATATCGCCCAGATGCAGCAGATGCTGGCAAAACGGGGGACGTATTTTATGACGGCCTACGCGGCCGAGGACATTTATCCTCACACCGGCGGTGTGCCCGTGGTCATCGCGCTTTCGCAGATACCGACCCCCGCACCGAAATGAACGCGGTCATCCTAGGGATCGATCCCGGCACGCGCAAGGTTGGTTACGCGTTGATCGATCTCTCGGGCGCGGTGCTAGGACGCGGGATCGAGGAGCCGGAGCGCTTGCGCGAGCGGCTGCTCGTCGTCACGGGCGGGCATCGAGTGACGGCTATCGCCCTTGGCAAGGGCACCAACGCGCGCGTGGTTCGGGCTGAATTGGCGGCGATCGAGGTCCCGATCCACCTGATCGACGAGCGCGCGACCACGCTCGACGCTCGAACCCTGTACTTCGACGATCACCCGCCCCGCGGTTGGCGCCGGTTGATCCCGCGCGGGATGCAGTTGCCGCCCTGCCCGATCGACGACTACGCCGCTGTTTTGATCGCTCGCCGGTTATTGGCCGAAGGCCCTCCCGAACGTCTGTCGTAATCTGAAACTTCGAGGTTTTTCGACCGATAGATATAGTCCGAGGCGTTCGTAACCTACGAGCGCGCCGGATGAAAGGGGAGCATGCGACGCACGCCGGGCGTGATAGCGGTTGCAGTGCTGGTAGCAGCACTCTGTTCGCGCGCAACCCAGGCGGCAGGCGTCCCCTCGCTCGCATACTCATCGGATCTTGGCGCCGGGCTCCTACAGCGAGTTTTCGGCGAAAGCGCGGATGCGCGCTTCGCGCTGGAGGCGCGGTACGGCGACCCGAACGGTGAATCGCTGCTGCGGTCTTATGCTTTTCACGTGTCCTTGGTGCCGCACCCGGCACTCGCCGCCGCGCTACCGAGCGATCTTCTCTCCGACGCCGCCGAGTTGGCGGCTCGATACGGCCGGCAGATTTCGCAATCATTCTCAACCGGAGTTTCGCCCGCATACGAGCCGATCGCGCTCGGCGCGGAGCAGCGCTTCGGCATCTCCCTAGAGACGCCGGCTCCGCTCGTCGCCGCCTACCAACCGGTTGCGCCGCCGCCGGCTGCCTCGGCCGGTCCGGGAACGTTCGATCTCTCTTTTGGAAGCCGCGACGCGCAAACGGTATCACCGATCGTATCGTTCACCCCGATTTTCAGCCCGATCCACGGCTTCGACGCCGGGTTCTCGGGAACGCCGAAAGCGTTGGAGTACGGCAGCGCGCAGTCCGACGCCGTGAGCGTGCCCGTACCCGTGCGGTTGGGCAACCTTCACGTTCAGACGCGCTTCGAAGGCGCGCAGGTGCAGTCGCCGCAGCTCTCGCTCGACGAACGCGCTTCCGGCATTGGTGCGAATTTCGACGTACGGGCCGGGAATCGCAACGTAAACGTCGATCTATCGAGCCGCTTCGAACATATGACGCGCAACGCCGATGCAACGTTTGCGTCGTCGAACTTCGACGGAACCTCGACGCTGCAGCTTCCGGCCGATCGCCCGCCCGTCCTCATTCCGGCCTATGCCGACGTCAGCAAACGAACGCTATCGACGGGAATCGCGGTGCCCGTGACGCGAAGCCTCACCCTCGGCATGCAGTATGACACGGAGCATCTCCAAGGCGGTTACGGTGTGCCGGGCCTCTCCAACCTCGATGCGAACAACAACACGTACGGAGCGAAACTCACCTTTGCGCTTCCGCATTCCGCCAGCGCGATCAGCCTCTCAGCGAAGCAGTATCGCTACCAAGACAATCTCATTCCCACGAACGCGTTCACGCAGACGCGCGCCGACCTCAACTTCACGGTGAAGTTCTAGCTTCGTGGCGCGGCTCTCCGGCTCGTCGAGCCGAGCCCTACGTTAGCGAATCGATGGATCCAGGCTTGACTCGCCGTTATCGGTTACCGAACGGTATTCTTGTCGCGACGCTCGCGGCCGTGGTGCTCGTGTTTGGAACGATCCAGATCGCTTCGGATGCGCTCTACGCTCGCTCCGCGCAGCCCGGTGCCGTGCCGCGGCACATTCCGTTGGCGCTCGGAGTCCGCATCTATAAGCTGCTCGACCACGTCGCGCCCGCGAGCTACGTGGAATCGACGCTGGCACGGTACGAGTTGAATGCGGGCAACGTGGCCGGTGCGGAGCGTTACGCCATTCGTCTTCCGGCATCGCCGGTACGCAACGATCTGCTCGCACGCGTCGCGCTCGCGCGCGGCCATCATCAATTGGCGTTCGAATACTTCTTTGCCGCGCCGGATATCGCCGCCGTCCAGCGCGAGATCGCCGAGATCGCGACGCGCGATCCGCAATTGGCCTACCTGTACGAAGCGCGTTTCAAAGATCGCCTCGTTTCGCTCACCACGCATCCCGATGCCGTGGCCGATGCATACTGGCGCATGGGCGAGCTTGCAACGCAGCAGGCATACCGGCTCCCGGCCGGCGAGCAACGCCCCTTCCTCGAACGCGGGTTGCGCGATTATCGAACGGCCCTCACGCTCGCGCCGCTCAACATGAACTACGTGTTGTCGAGCGCGAACCAAGCGCTCTCGTTGGGAGCATATCGCACGGCCGCGCGCATCTTCGAGCACGGCGTCGCCATCGACCCCGCGAGTGCGGATTCGCTCGCCGGCCTCGGCATCGTCGCTTTGCGCGAGGGCCGCCGCGCTTCGGCGCTCGCATACGCGGCGCGCGCGCGCGCCATCAATCCTAAAGCCTCCGAATTGCTTGGCTTGGAACGAATGCTGCGATGAAAATCGCGATCGACGCCCAACTCGCCGTCGGAACCGCGACCGGCATCGGCGAATACGTGAACGGCCTCGTCGATGCGTTGCGAGCCGAAGGCCTCGACATCGTTCCGCTGTTCGAGCCGAAGCTCGACCCCTGGCGTTTCGACCGGCGCGTGTATTGGGACCAAGTGCTGTTGCCGCAACGCGCGCGAGCGTGCGGAGCCGATCTCTTGCACTGCGCTTCGGGTACCGTGCCGGTCACCGCCACGATGCCGGTCGTCGCGACGGTTCACGACGTCGCATGGCTGCGCGTTCAAGAGCACGCGCGCCCCTACGCGCGCTACTATTTCGGCCGCTTCGCAACCGACCGCTATCGGCGACTTGCCGCAATCGCCGTCGACTCCGCATTTTCGCGCAGCGAACTCTTGGAAATGGTCGACGGCCTGCGCGCCGAGCGCGTCCGCGTCGTCTATCCAGGTGTAGCCCACGATTTTAGCGCGCTCGAGCGCCGCGGCGGGGACGGACGCACGATCCTGGTCGTCGGCACCGTCGAGCGCCGGAAAAATCTCGAACTGATCGTGCGTTGCCTGCCCTTCCTGGAGAACGCTCGGCTGATTTCGGTGGGCCCGCACACGCCGTACCGCGATGAGTGCGAAGCCATGGCTCGGGCGCTCGGCGTCGGAGATCGCGTCGAGTTTTGCGGATACGTCGATCGAGAGCGCTTGTTGGAACTCTATGCGACCTGCGCCGTCGTTGCGATGCCCTCGCGCTACGAAGGCTTCGGTTACGGCGTCGCGCAAGCGCTGTGCGCCGGCGTTCCGTGCGTCTCCTCCGATTGCAGCTCGCTGCCGGAGATCGCGCAGAACGACGCGCCGGCGTTACCGATCGATCACGTGCAGCCGTGGGTCGAGGCGTTGGACGCCGCGTTACGCGGAGAGGCCGACCCGCGGGCCCGCGCGGCCCGGCCCGGCGCCATCGAACGATTTAGTTGGAAGCGCAGCGCGCAGGCGATGATCGAAACATACGAACTCGCGCTTGCTGCAAGCCAGCGCTAATCTCGAGCTACTAACCAACAGGCGCGATCCAACCTACCGCATTTGGGGAACCGTTCGTCAGCCCGCATCCTGCGGGCTTCCTACTTCTACGTTTTTGTGCAACGTTCAAAGGAAGTTCGACATCCTGTCGATTGCACAAAAATCGCAGATTCCCCAAATGCGGTAGGTTGGATCGCGCCTGTCGGTTAGTAGATGGGCGAACCCGGCGCGCCCGGAGCCACGCTGCCGTCGTCGGGTGCGAAGATGAGATCGAGCGGATAACTCGATCCGCCTTCGGGCATCGTGACGATCGTGATGCGTACGAACCCCTTCGACGGAACGACGTATTGGCGCACTTTGTAGCGCGAGAACGGCGGGACTTGATGCGACTGCACGAGTACGCCGTCGATGATGTACGTTCCGGTGGCATGCCCGCCGCGCGGGTTCTCGTAGATGGCGATGCTCTGCGGGGTGGGTAGTGGATTCTGCACGTTGACGACAAAGGCTTCGAGCACGCCGTAATCGCCGGCGAGCGCTTCACCCTTGAGCGTGTTCGGAAGCGGTATCTGGCCGATCGGCAGCGTGAGGTACGGCCCGGTCAGATCCCACTGCGTCGCATAGTGGAATTCCGGGATGTCGTAGATGCCGCGCGCGTGTCGGACCGTGCTGGTGAGCAGATCGGTTTGCGCGAGCGGAGCGTTCGGATCGTCGCTCGCATTTTGCGCGAAAAGCGCGAGGTGGATGTTGCCGCCCGAAAGCACGCGCAGTTGCAGCAACTCGGAGAGAATTTGCCCGGCGGGTAAATTCTGGGCGAGAATGTTGAACGATTGGTGCGCTCCCACCGTAATGAGGCGCCCCTCGTTTTGGACGACGTGGACGAGAAAGCGTTTGGTCGCATCGTGCCCGGCTTCCATTTCGTTGGGGCTCGGGCCGCCGAGACCCGCGATGAATTGAACGATCGCCGGCTCGGCTGAGTGATTGCTCGCGCGCAAGACGATGCGGCGATCGGGCTGTCCCGGCGGATTGTAGTGAAAGTAGAGAAAACGCGACGGGGCGTCGTGCTGGAGCACCGAGGTAAAGAGAACGCCGTTCTCGGTTAGACGCTCGGGATAATCGCTGACCATAAGCGATCTGGGCGAGATGCGCGGCGCGGCGATGTTCGCGACGTGAACGTGAGTGGTGCCGTTAGCGTCAAAGTACGCATCGCCTTGAATGAGCACGGGAACGTCGAGATCGACGGTATCGTCTTGCGACAGATCGCCGGGAATCGCGACGTCGCTGCGAGAGAGAACGACCTGCGCGTTCGGCCGCAGTTGCGCGGCTTGGATAACGGCCGCCATCACGCGTTTGCGCACGTAATCCGCCGAGGCCGGGTCGCCGGTGAGTTGGATCGAGACGTACGGCGCGATCGTTCCGGCAATATATGCGACGCGCACGCCCAGCGCGTAGCTCACGCCGCGCGAATCCGCGATGTCCACGAACGTCGCGCCGGGGGCTTCTCCGGCCAGCGTTAGCGTGCGCGACTCCTGATCGATCGTAACGCCGACAGTCGCGGCGTTGCGCGCCACGGCGGTGATGTCTCCGATCGCTCCGCCGACGGTTACTTGTTGCGTTGCGCCAACCGCGACTTGTGCCGACAGCGGCTGGACCTGGAGCGGCGGAGGCGTCGGCGATGCCGTCGGGACGGCGGAAGCGGAAGCCGTGGGCACGGGGCTGGGTATCGGCGACAGCCCGGGCTGCGTGGTTGTGGGAGTCGCGGTGGCCGTAGGAGAGGGCTGCGGCGCTACCGTCGGCGGCGGGGTTGCGGTGAGTTCTTGTCCGCTGCTTCGCGGGGCGGACGCAAGCACGCACGCGAGGAACGCGAGCGTTGCGAGGGTGCGCGCCGGCCAGGCGGGTGCGTGCAGCGTGTGTCTCCGATGGTTATGCGAGTTGCGCTTGCGCGGGGCTTACGGCCGTCGCAAGAAGCGTTTTATATCCGACGCTGGGGAACAGGACGGTGACCAAGTCTTTCTCGGCTCGTTCCACGGTTCCGGTCCCAAACTTCGGATGGTTGACGATATCGGAGATTTTGAAGCCAACGCTCGATGGACCTTGGTGTGCGAGCATTTTCGCACCCGGTAGCGCCGCTCGGGCGCAGTTATCGCATCGTCCGCAGTTCGGCCGCTCGAAGTCCTCACCGAAATAGTTGAGGATGAAGCGGCGCCGGCACGAGGGGCTCTCGGCATACTGCAACATCATGGCAAGCTTGCTTTGATCGTACGATTTCTTGGTTTCGTAGTTGGCTAGGCTCAGCACGAGATGGCGGTTCTTACGCGCCGCATCGGTCAGGCTGTAAGCCGATTTTCCCGAGGCTTCGATGAAGCCGGACTTTTTGAGCAGGGCGAGGATCACTTTGAGTTTCGTCAACGGGAGCTGGAGGATCTTGCGCAGGTCGGTCATCGAGACGCCGCCGGCCTGGCTCGCGAACACTTCGATCGTACCGAACGTGCGCTGGACTTCTTCGATCCCGGGATACTTGCCGGTGAGAAAATAATTCTGCACGCGCGTATCGCTCGTGCGATAGATCAGAATGCATCGCGAGGGAAGCCCGTCGCGTCCGGCGCGGCCTGCTTCTTGGGTGTACGCTTCGACCGATCCGGGCAAATCGTAATGCACCACGAACCGAATGTTCGGCTTATCGATGCCCAAACCGAACGCGTTGGTCGCAACCACGGCGCGAATCGTTTCGTCCATGAAGAGATTGTGCACGGTGGTGCGGTCTTCTTTATGGAGTTTCGAATGATAGACGGCGGCCGGAATGTTGAGCGTGTCGCTGAGATACTTCTGCACTTCCAGCGCGTTCTTGATGGTTGCCGTGTAGATGATTCCGGTTCCGGCTAGGGTGCTTTCGCCGGTGAAGAGCTTGCCGAGCGCCTTGAGCTTGTCGGCCTCTTTATCGGCCTTGCGCGCTTCGTACACCAGGTTCGGACGATCGAATCCCTTGACGATCGGTTTGACGTGCTCGATGCCGAGCTGCTTGAGAATGTCTTCGCGGACGGCGGGCGTGGCCGTCGCCGTGAGCGCTAAGACGGTGGGGTGCCGGAGCTTTTCGATGACGTGCCCGAGCGCCAAATAGGCCGGGCGAAAATCGTGTCCCCACTGACTGATGCAGTGCGCCTCGTCGACGACGAACAGCGGCACGTGAATCTGCTGCAGAATCGAAAGAAACGCTTCGTCTTCGAGTTTCTCCGGCGTCGTGTACACGATCTTGACGCCCCCGGCTCGCACCCGTTCGCGGGTTGCGATCTCTTGATCTTCGGAGAGCGTGGAATTGAGCGCGACCACATCGGTGATGCCGCGCTCGCGCAGCATGTCGAGCTGGTCTTTCATCAGGGCGATGAGCGGACTCACGACCAGCGTCGTCCCCTCAAGCATGAGTGCGGGAAGTTGGTAGGTGAGGCTCTTCCCGGCG